>JADEYI010000048.1_pt1 | contig 230249 bp, 212 predicted proteins | sample 8542331 | NCBI WGS metagenome assembly JADEYI01 (sample SAMN16510988, study PRJNA670497) | mine drainage metagenome | isolation source: biofilm near Copperflume 1 | place: Germany: Marsberg coppermine Kilianstollen | collected 2018-02
CCGTTGTCGAGCACCCGCGTGACACAAAGGATTTTCGCTCGTCCGAGGCAGGTGAACAGGTGGTTAAGGTATTCTTGTTCGGCCGCCGCGAAGCCACCGCTTGCATCCAGTTCATAGTCGCGTTGCGCCAGCCTGTGCAGTTCGCGATCGCCCCACACCTGCTCGTGGTACCATCGATCGAGCAAGCCGCTGGACGCTCGCGGCAGGCCGGCGAGGTACTCGACCCCCTCGAACTTCAGCGCCTCGATCGAATCGCGAAACGCCACCGCCCCGTCCGGCGCAGTCGAATCGAAAACTTCCGTGCGCCCTTCATTTACCGCACTGGAGACCTTCGCCAGCGACGTCCCCGCCGTGCCGGACTGATTCAGCCGGTAGCTCCGGGTTAGGCGCATTGACGCGAGGGCAACTGGATTCGAGGGTTCGCCTCGGCGCCCTGGTGTTCTCAGCAAGTCCCGAAAGATCGCGCCGGCGGCGACCGAAGGCAGTTGATCGGCGTCGCCCAACAGGATCAGCCTGGCGTCGGGCCTGATAGCATCGAGCAGCCGTTCCATCATCGCCAAGTCAAGCATCGAGCTTTCATCGATAATCAAAACTGAGTGCGCAAGCTGGTTGTTGCGATGATACAAAAAGCGATCGCGGCTCGATGAATATCCCAGCAGCCGATGGACCGTCGAAGGATCCGGATGATTGTCAATCAGCGCCTGGTCCGTGGCGGACGGGTTTGGTATCTGACGCAACCCGTCTAAAAAGCTTTCGCGAATCCGATAGGCAGCCTTACCGGTCGGCGCGCCCAGAATAATATCTTCGGACGCGAGACCAAGCCGCGCCAGGACGCGCAGAATTGCCAGCACGATCGACGTTTTGCCGGTGCCCGGTCCGCCCGAGATGATAGTCAGACGCGCGGTAAGCGCCGCTTGCACCGCCGCGCTTTGCTCGGGCGACAGCATCAACGGTTTGCCATGCAGCATCCTTGGCCGATCGCCCACGTCGACCAGCGCCTCGCGTATGCTGCTCAGGTTTAGCGCGGGATATGCAGGCTGGCGGATCAAATTCGCCAGCTTTGCGGACAGCGCGGCTTCGGCGCTTCTGATTCGTTGCTGATAAATGTACGGCTTTAGATAAAGCAGCGGTTTGTACTCGTCTGGCGTTTTTCCGACCACGCCCTGCGCCACGTTCGTTTCCAGCAGCGCTTCAATTGCCGCGATCGCATCATCTATCGGCACGCTGCCGCAAAAAGCTTTGAGCATCCGCCGGATCGGTTCGGCGGCCTTGCTCCCGGTCACCGGAAATCGCGTACTGCCTTCCTGCAGCGCCGCCATCGAAATCAGGATCAATAAAATCAGCGCGTACTGATGCGCCGGCGTCAATTCAGGTTGGAGCGCCGCGATCTCGATCGCTATATGGATGGAGTGGGCCGGCAGATTCAGCGCTTCCGCGCCCGCTTCGGCCTCGCGCAATTTTTGTTCGTATGCGCCGAGCCCGCGCCAATCGCCTCCATGCGCGAACGGAACATAGCCCTGAGTCACTACGCCACCCCCCACCGCGCGACAACACTCATGAGGTCCGCTTCGTAGCGGATAATTTCGGCCCATGCGGGGCGATGGAAATAGATACCCTCATCTCCTTTGCCGCTGAGCTCGATACCGCGCAAGAACAGATAAAGCAGGCCGCCGAAACGCTGCTCGTAATCGTCTTGACTATGAATTTGCAGCAAGCGGACCACCCCGACCGAATAGATCTGGGCCTGCAGCTCATACGCCTGCCTGACGTGCCGCTCGATCGCCGCCTGATCGTAACTTTCCAACAAATCGCTTTTCCAATCGGCGAAATAAGTCAAACCGCCGTGCTCGAAAACGAGATCGACGAAGCCTTTCAGGTACCCGCGGGAGACCGTCCACCGATCCTGATTCGCGGCGCCAAGCAGAGGATGGGCATGTTCGGGAATTGGAAACACAAAGCCCATTTCGGACACGCTTTTGCGCTCGCACAGCGGCCCCAGCGCACGGCCCTTCACCGTAATCGGCGCGCGCAGCGTGTTGAACACGATTTCGGGACCGCGATCCGCCCATCTGATATCGCGCACCTGATGAGGCCGCATCAGATCGGCAAACAGCTTGCGGACCCCTGGATCGGCGCGCCACGCTTCGAGGCCCTTCGCCTGCGCCAACACTTTGCGATCGAGCTGCTCGATCGCCTCGTGCAGAAAAATTCCGACGCGCCGGCCACCGCGCAAATCGTCCTCCGAGGACGGGCTTTCGAAGTCGCGCTTGAACTCATCCGGCTCGAGGTTGTCATGCTCCGCGCGATTCCCGCGCAGCGTGGTATAGGAACAGGTATCGAATGCGGCGTGATCGTGTCGCAGGCGGTCGAACTCAGACCCGGAAATTGCTTCCGTATCGCGCAACAAGGCTTCCGGCGGAGACCAGGTTTTTAGTTTTGCCGCCAGACTTTCTGGATCCACGAGATCGGCGGGCGAGTCCGCGATCGAATCGAATTCGAAAAGCGGATCGTCCTGTTGCCCATTGCGCTCATCGCGAATCACTCTGAGGCGATCGTTCAGCGCAATGTAATAGCCGTAAGGCTTTCGCGGAGCACCAAGATGGACCGGAAGGTAGACGCGAGCCCGTGCGCGGGTGAGCGCGACATAGAGCAACCGTCCTGCCTCCACGCGCTCTTCCTCTTGCAACGCGGTGGACGCCAGCGTCCTTGAAACTTTGCCAATCGCCAGGCGGCGCTCGTGGTTATCGCCGTATTTCTCGTGATAGACCGCAACCTCCGGAGGCTTGCTCGATCGCGACATGCCACCGAACAGAAACACCACGTCCGCCTGCAATCCCTTGCTCATATGGACGGTCATCACCTGCACCGCGTCGCGATCGCCCTCGATTCGCTCAATGTTGCCATTGCTCCCAGGTGGGGAGTCAGTTTCCGTGATGTAGGCATTGAGCAACGAAACCATCTCGGCAAGCGAAAGCCGTTTGGCGATTGCGAGGTGCAGCAGCAACTCAAAAATATGTAGATAATTTGTCAGTCGGCGCTCACTGGCGCCAAGGAAAAGCTCCCGATTGATCAGCCCGGTATCGTGAATCAGACGGTTGAATAAATCGGCGAACCGTTCCGCCTCCGCCAGCCGCCGCCATTCGAAAAGCATTTCGTTCAGAGGATGGCCGGCGGGCACACTTTCCATACCGGTGGCCAGCCGCTCGAATGGCACCGCGAAAAACGGCGAAACCCACGCCTTTAGGCGGCGCGACTGCGAACCCGGATTTTCGATTGCTTGGAGCACATCGCGTATCTCGTAAGCTTCATTGGTCTGGAAGAGTCCCTCGCGCTTGTAGAACGCGAATGGAACTCGCGCCGCGCGCAGGTAACCACCAATTTCCTCGCTTTCGGAATTTGAGCGGGTAAGAATGTAGAGTCCGCCGGCGCTTACCGCGCGCTGCTTGCCATCATCTTCGATGATAATTCGATAGCTATCATCGGACAGGATACGGCGGACGCGCTCCGCGATCGCCCGCCCAATCAGCCCCCGCATCTCGGCGGCCGATCCTTTTTGATCCGCCGGATCGTATTCGAGCAGCACGACCGGCTTCAGCGGCCCGCCGCGGGCATCCAGCGCGCGCAGGTTCGGCTTGCCGCATAGCGCCGGGCTCTCGTAGCCGCTCTGGCCCGGCAGGATCGGATTGGCCACGTCCTGCTTCAGGATCAGATTGGAGGCTTCGATAAAGCTTTGCGTTGAACGAAAATTCGCGGTAAGCGGGACCACGGATGCACCGCGATCTTTCAGTTCCGTGCGCGCACGCAGGTAGGTGTAAACGTCCGCGCCGCGAAACGAATAGATCGCCTGCTTGGGATCGCCGACGACGTATAGCCAATTGCCACTATCGCTTTCGACAAACACACGCTCGAAAATCCGCCATTGCAGATCGTCGGTATCCTGAAATTCATCGACTACCGCGTAGGTCCATCGCGCACGCAGCGCCGCCGCGAGCGCCTCACCGCCGGGCGCCTCGAGCGCATCCCAAACCCATTGCAGCATGTCCTGATAGTCGAGTTCGCCGCGCTCGCGTTTGTCGCGATTGAGACGCTGGGTGATAACCGGCAGAAAGGAGTCCGCGATTCTAATGCTGCGTGAAGCCGCTCGCGCCGCGATGACAACCGTTTCTAACTGGCGCAGCGCCTCCTCGGAAGCATTCCGTTTGATCTGTTCAGCCGTTTCTAGCAGTGGAACGAAATCAATCGAGCAGATTTCCTCGATCAGCTTGCGCGGGTCGCCCAGGGAGGCCGCAAGCGCTTGCTTCAACTGTCCGACAGACGGCATCGCTTTGTCGCGTGCGGTTTTACGCAGCAGCGACAGCGCGTTCTCCAGCGGCGCCAGATCGAATCCTTTCGCGAGGGACTCAATTGCAGCCTGATTCGCGCTTGCTTCGCCGGATTCCAGATAACCGTAACGGTGGGCCTGCCACAGCAGATCCTCCAGCGAGTCAATCGACTTCCCCGCACCGAGCCAATCTTTCAACAACTCGTCCGCCGATAGATGCTCCCGCAGCTCGGCGCGGAATGCCCGATAGAAAGCGCCACGCCCCTCGACCACTTCCAAATCGAAGCTCGTCCCGCTGTGAAACGCGAACTCGCTGAGCACCCGCTGGCAGAATCCATGGATCGTATAGATCGGCGCGCGATCGAACGAAAACAGGGCCGCTTCGAGCTTGCGTCTGCCGTCTTCGTCGAATTGGCGAAGCTCACTGCCGGCGTTGGTATTCAAACCCGCGGCACCCACCGCGCTATCGGAGTGCAGCTGTTCGATCAGGCCGCGAATTCGCATGCGCAGTTCGGCGGTGGCCTTCTCCGTGAAGGTCACCACTAGAATCTGTTCAATGGTGCAGTTGGTGGAAAGCAGCATCTCAAGCACCAGATGCTGAATGGTGTAGGTCTTGCCGGTGCCGGCGTCCGCCTCGATAACCGCGTGGCGATCGAGACTAATCGAATCGAGGATCGTCGGTCTGCGATAGCTGTACTCGTTCACTGGCGATTTTTCTTTTGCTTGAAAATGCCTTCCATCATCGCGAAACGCCGCGCGATGATGCTAACGATTTCTTCGCGGCTGGGCGGTTTGAAGTTTCTTGGGTTGCGCACCGGGCCGTAATCGGAACTACAGTGCGACCAATCGTTTTCACGTATTTTCTCGATCTCTCCGAGGTGGTCTATTTCGCCGGAATTGCCTTTTGACAAAATATTTCCAACCGCTTCTATCGGGAGAAAATAGTGATTTTTGCCGGAGAGCAAATCGGCCACCAGCGTGGTCAGATACGCGGACGATTGGGCGGCATCGGGCAGCTCCACCACGCGGCTTTCAAACCTATTGCCATCACAGATAACCAGCGCCTGAAGGATCTTGGCCCGCGTGGCGCCGGCCGCCTTCAGCACAATCGCCGAGAGTGACAGTCCAAGAAAATCAACGGGTTTGGCCTCATCACGCAGAATACATTTGATCGTTTGATCGAGGTTGGGCGAAAACCATCCGGCATTGCCGTGGATTTTGACCTTCCATTGCGTGTAGCCGCCACCGGAGCGCGGAACCTCAACCGTCAGCTTGATTTCGTTCACGATCCGCCCGGCCTGCGCGAATTCATCCGCCCGCCCAACGCGAACCTCTTGCCACTCGGCAAGATCGGCCACTTCGGCCGAATGGGCCTGATTGTTCCATCCGCGCAGCAGCACCCCATCGGCGGGCGTCGAAGCCGCGGCAAACGTTCCGACCGGCGCCTGGCCATGGGCCTGCGCAATTCGCATTCCGCTCCCGTATGCTTCCCGCATACGATTTTCATCGCCCCGGCCAGTCCAGAAGGCGGAGCGCATCAGGATGATGCGATGGAGTCGGCTCTGCGCCAGCGGCTCGTCCTGATAATCCTGCCCGGCCTCATCCTCATCTTTCATGCGCAGCAGATAACGCGCCGTGCCCTGCAGCGGACATTCCAGGAAGCGGCGCAGGGCAGCGATCGATAAACCCAGTTCAACGGGTTTCTCGGCGTGCGCGGGTGGCGGAGGATCGATCAATCTCAGCGCGCGCCGCAAACTTTCTTTGACGCCGTTCGACAGGAACTCGGTAATGGGTTGATCCCGATCCGGCAGCACCAGCGCGCCGCAATGCTCCTGAAGATTCGCACGCAAGGCGGACATCCGCGCGGCGTCACGCGCCCGCGGATCGAAATTCGGCGGTTCCGGGTCGGACGCCGGCTTTCCAACAAGGTCGCCGAAATATTTCAGATCATAGGGGCTGGCCGGCGGCGTAACGGTCAGTCCTTCCACCTGCTGGCTGCTGAGATAACCGCGCAGGATCGATTGCAGCTCCCGAACCACTACCGATGGCTCCAGTGGCTCACCGGTGATCTGATCTCGCGCAACATACGAAATATGCAGTCGCTCGCGAGCGGCAAGAATCGTTTCGAGGATCAGATGGCGATCGCGCTCGGACCGCGTGACATCGCCAGGCTGGCGCTTGATCAGTCGCAGGTCGATCGGATCGCGGCGGGGGCGCTCAGGAAAATCCGTTTCATTGAGGCCAGGCAAAAAGATCGTCCGAAATGGAATTGAACGCAACGCGGACAGTGGGCCAATGGTCACGCCGCGTTCGGCGAGCCCTCCAGAGTGCGAATCGATTCCGGAAATCCGCGCCTGCGCACTGTCGCATGCGATTTCATAACTCACCTCCGCAGCAGCGATCCCTGGCGCGGCCATTGACTCGATCATCGCAATGCAACGGTCGCGAATGCGCTCATCGGCCGGCGTCTGCGTGCGGACATAGCCGAGGATGAAATCGCTCAGCACGCGCACCCACTCCTCGAGCGTTCGTCTACTGCGGCGAAGTTCGATGGCAGCGTTCAATAATCCCCGCGCGAGCCGGATAAACTTCGCCGCGCTGGCAATTTCGTCCTGCGCCAGTTCGTAAGGGAGATATGCGGGATCGCCCGACGCGTTGAAGAATCGCGCGTCACCGCTGCGCTCGCCGGTCATAAAAAGGCCGAGCGCCAGCCGTTTCAGCGCCTGGTCCCAATGAAATAAATGTTTGCCCTGTAGATAGGTGCCCTCCAAGTCGGAGTCATCAGCGCCGAAGAATACGCCCAGCGCTTCGCACCACGAAGTCCAGCGGGCAACATCGACATCCTCTTCCCCGGCGATCGCGGGATGGGTCAAAAGCCGCAGCATCTCCTGACGAGTAAAGCGTCCGAGCGGCAACTGGAGCAGCAGATCGATCGCCTCGGCCACGCGGCTTTCGGAAGCGAGCGGGCGACTGACGACTTCGATCGGAATCTGATGCAGATCGCTGAACACGGCCTCAATCTGCGGTAGATAATCCTCGTAAGCGGAATCCGGAACGATCACGGCGATCTGATGGAAGCGAAGAGGTTCAGGTTGCGAGGGTTCCCGGATGATTGACCAGATCTGATTCGCGGCGATTTCGATTTCGCGGCGAATACCGGCGCAGGCGAAAAACCGGATCGATTTGTCGTCGGTCGCAGCTTGCGCGGCGGCGAGGATTGGCTGCCGCTCGGGCACGCGCATCAAAATGTCGTCTTGCAGCCTGGCCAGCAGCGGCGCGTCATCACGGGGCGATGGCGCCCGCGGTATAAAGTGCGGATCGAAATCGCAATCGGTCAGTTCGTTCAACAGGCGGATATATTCGCGCGCTGGCCGTCCCCACCATCTGAGCGCCGGATTATCGCCGGGCATATCGAGCTTGAAAGGGTCGTCGCCGGCCAAGCCGGCGGGTGATTTATGGCCGCGGCGAGGCCATGCTTCGCGCGCCATCCCGGCGGTATTTTGCAGATCCTCCCAAAATTCCATGCAGGGATTGAGCGCATAAATGAAAACATTCATGGACGCGCCCAGCTTTTCGAACATCCGGATGAAAGCAGGGCCGGCATACCCCACCCCGAACACATGCATCACGTCCGACGCGATCGGTTCCAGTTGCGAAGCGGTAAGCGCCTCGAAGGCTTCCGGCAGCAACATCCATCGAAATTCCTGATCCCGCACCCACTGCGCATCCAGCGCCCCGTCCGGTGCAAAGATCCGCAGCCATAGTTTCCGCTGCCACCGCTCCGCTTCATTAAGCGATCTCGCCGCGGACTTATCGCGCCATCCGCGCACCATCGTGATCCGGCTGATCGAATATTCGCGAAACAGCTCGGCGATCTGCTTAGCCAATTGGAAGAGCCGCAATTCAGCCCGATCGTCCGCACCGGCCCGGGCATATCGATTAACTTCGTTGATCGCCTCGGGGCCATCCGCCGGCAGCGATCGCATACACTCGAACAGCACCATCTGCAGATGGTCCGCATCGAGAATTTTGATCTTCGAATCAGTCCGGGCGACGATTTCGCCGAGGTAATTGCGCAGAAAAGGAAACGCGAGGTTGGCCGCCACGCCGATTCGTTCAGACAGCCGTAAGGTGAGCCAGTCTTGTACTATGCGGTTTGGGACAACGATTTGGACTCGTTCGAGCGGCTGCCTGCGCTGCTGGCGCGCCACCAGTTCCGCCAGCGGCGGGACCAGCGCCTCCGGCCGGTTGGCATAATGGAGCCGGATCCCCACGCGCCGGCGCCCGCTATAACATCATCCGGACGCGATCCATGAGCCGTCCGGCGATACCAGCCGGCGCCACCGATTGCTGCGTCACCAGCGGAATCGCTGCTTCCGGTTTGCCATCGAGCAGCACCTGAATTTCGCCAACCTGCGATCCTTTTACAACCGGCGCCACCAGGTAGGATGCTTTTAGCGCGGTGACGAGGGTTACCCTTTTTTCCTCACCACGGCCGACGGTGACATAAGGCGCCGAGTCCGGTCCGATCGCAACTTCGCTGGCGGCGCCCTCATACACTCGAATGCTCGCCGGCGTTGATTTGCGCCAATCGGGCTGCGCGGTCACAAACGTGTTGAAAGCCCAATTAATCAGCTTTTCGGTTTCGGTGCGGCGTTTCTCCATGCTGCGGGTACCCATTACCGCCGAGATCAAGACCATCCCGTTGGCATGGGCGGTCGCCACCAAATGAAAGCCGGCTTCATTAACGTGGCCGGTCTTCAGCCCGTTGACGCGCGAGTCATAGAACAGCAAAGTGTTGAAGTTCCGCTGGCGGATTTTGTGGAAGGTGAATTCTTTAGCGCCAGTGTAAGTAACCGCGTCCGGAAACTGACTGATCACCACTCGCGCGAGCTTCACCATGTCGTAGGCGGTGGTGTACTCACCCTCCGTCGGCAAGCCATCGGGGTTGGCGAAGTGCGTTTCGGTGAGACCGATTTCGCGGGCGTTCTGGTTCATCATGTCGGTGAAGGCCTGCGCACTGCCCGCCTGATATTCGGCCAGGGTGATCGCCGCATCGTTACCCGAAGAGACCATCAGGCCATATAACAGATCACGAACCGAAACTTGCTGACCGACATCGAGAAACATGTGCGAAACGCTTTGATCGACCGACAGACGCCACGCCTTTTCGCTGACCGTGAGCGGCGTATTCAGCGTCATCCGTCCGTCCCGCAGCGCCTTTAGCGTGATATAGAACGTCATGATTTTGGCGAGACTGGCCGGCTGCATCTTTTCGTGCTCGTTGTAGGCATAGAGCACCGAGCCCGAGTCGGCCGCGATCAGCATCGCCGCCTTGGCCTCGAGCGCAAAAGGCGCGGGGCGATTGCCGAGCACATGGATTTGATTCAGGGAAATTTCCGGTACCGGTTCGGCGGCAGCCACCCTATGCCGGCGGCGAGGCGCAGCCTCTATCCGCGGCGTCAGGCCGGAAAGCATCAACGTTAAAACCATCAGGATAAAGAGTTTGCGGTAAAGCACCAGCCGTCCCACCTCGCGTACAAACATGCGGCAGTCTTAAAGTATGGACCAGGAAGATAAGGGGCAAGCGATGTGCGATCACCAATTCACAGCAGCGGCCTCAGGCTTGCCTGGTTTGCCTCGATGAAGGTTTCGACATAAAAGAACCGCGATGGACCTTTCGATCGTTCTTCCGGTCATGAACGAGTGCGACAACCTGCGCGAGCTGATTCCGCGATTGAACGGTCTCGCCCAACGTCTGCATCTGAGCCACGAAATTATCGTGGTTGACGGCGGCTCCACCGATGGCACGCAGGAGGCGGCCGAGAAACTTGGCTGGCGGGTGATCACCGAGCGGCGGCGCGGCTATGCCGGCGCGCTCGAAACCGGCTTCGACGAAGCGCATGGGGATTACATCCTGACGCTCGATGCCGACATGTCGCACGAGCCGGACTTCGTGGCCAAGATGTGGCGGGCACGGGAGCGCAGCGACATCGTGATCGCCTCGCGCTACGTGCGCGGTGGCACCGCCTATACCTCTTTCGTCCGGAATTTCACCAGCCGTTTGCTGAATCTGGTCCTGCGCCGCGTGCTGTCGCTACCGGTGCGCGATCTGTCGAGCGGTTTTCGCCTGTACCGGCGCGAGGCGCTCGCCAATCTTCACCTGACCGGGCGCAATTTCGAGGTGCTCGAGGAAATCCTGGTGATCGCCTACTCGCGCGGCTTCAGCGTCAGCGAAGTACCATTCACTTACTTCCCGCGCGGCAGCGGACGCTCGCATGCCCGGCTGATTCGTTTCGGGCTCGACCTGACGTTTTCGGCGATCCAGTTGTGGAAACTGCGCAACTCGGTTGAATCCGCGGATTACGATGAACGCGCGTTTTACAGCGTCATCCCGCTGCAGCGGTACTGGCATCGCCGCCGCCATCGCCTGATCACCGGATGGGCGCGGGGTTGTTCGCGCATACTGGATATCGGATGCGGATCGAGCATCAGCACCCAGAGCCTCAACAACGCGATTGCGATGGATATCAGCTTTGCGAAGCTGCGCTTCATGCAGCGCTATGGCTTACCGGTCATTCAGGGTTCGGCTGCGGCGCTGCCGTTTCACGATCGAAGCTTCGATTGCATAGTCAGTTCGGAGGTGATCGAACACATTAACTACGAAGAGTCGTTGTTCGGCGAACTGTGGCGCGTGCTCATGCCGGGTGGGACTCTGATAATCGGCACCCCCGACTATGCGACCCTCGAATGGCGCATAATCGAGCCGATATATGGGATGTTGGCGCCGGGCGGCTATCGCGATAAACACATTACGCACTATACCCGCGAAAAACTGACCGGAATCCTGAATCACTATGGATTCGTTCACCAGCATAGCGAGTACGTAGCGGGCGCGGAGTTGGTTATGCGATGGCGCAAGCCGGCCGCGACCGAATCGGTATCGTATTCCGCGTAACCCCGCCTCGCCGGAAAATCCTGTTTCCCCCCCGCTATTGCACCCGCCGCCCACAGCCGACTTAATCATCGGTGATGGCGTCATTCCTCGCATTCGCTGAACTGTGCCAGGCGCTCAGCCAGACCCAGAGCCGGCTTCAGATGGCGGAACTGGCGGGCGAATTCCTTGCCAGCCTGAGCCTCGACGAAGCGGAAATTGCGGCGCGCTTCATGATCGGGCGCGCAACCGCGCAAGGCGAGGAAAGCAAGCTCAACCTCAGCGGACGCGCAGTCTGGAAAATCGCCGCCGAGATGACCGATACGATCGACCAGGGCGAAGAGATTTTCGCCGCCGCCACCGATTTTGGCGAAGCGATCGAAATCGTGATGCGCCAGCGCGAAAGCGAGCCTGCGGCAACCCTCACGATCGCACAGGTGGAGCATTGCTTCGCTGAAATTGCGGCGATCGAAGGACGCGGTTCGCGGCCGCGCAAGCTCGCGGAACTGCGCGATCTGCTCGCCGTCACGACCTCGCTCGAAGCTAAATATATCGCAAAGATTCTGATCCGTGAGATGCGTCACGGCGTCAGTGAGGGAATGCTGCTCGAAGCAATCGCAAAGATGGCTTCGCGGCCGGTGGCGGAAGTGCGCCGTTTGCACATGCTCGATGGCGATCCGGGAAGAGTCGTGCGTATCCTGCGCGGCGGTTCGGTGCCCGCGCCCAGACAGGATCGGACGATCGTGCGTCCGCTCAAACCGATGCTCGCGTATCCGGCGCAAAATGTCGCCGTCGCATTCGACATGATTGGGCCTCGGATCGCGCTGGAACATAAGCTCGACGGCGCCCGCGTGCAGATTCATTGCACTCGCGACGGCGTGCGCGTTTTTTCGCGGCAACTCAACGAGATCACGCCCAGCCTGCCTGAAATCGTGGCGCTTACCGCCCCCCTTTGCGAACGGGCGGCGATTTTTGACGGCGAGGTGATCGCGGTCGATTCCGCCGGTTCTCCGCTCGCCTTCCAGGAACTGATGCGGCGCTTTCGGCGGATTCGCGAGGTCGAGCGCCTCGCCATCGAGCAGCCGATCAAGCTGTTTCTATTCGATATTATCGGGATCGACGGCGAAATGTTGATCGATCGGCCCTACGCGCAACGTCACGGCACACTGGCGGAACTTGCGGCTCACAACGGCCTGCAACTGGTGGGCAGCCTGATTCCAAACACGTTGCATCAGGGCGAGCGGTTCTTCGAGGATGCGATCAATGCCGGACATGAAGGGGTGATGGCGAAGTCGCTCGACAGCGCTTACACGCCCGGCGTGCGCGGACGCGGATGGCTCAAAATCAAACGGGCGAAAACGCTGGACCTGGTGATTGTCGCCGCTGAATGGGGCTATGGACGGCGGCACGGATGGTTGTCGAATTATCATCTGGCGGCGCGCGACGATCGCGATGGACGTTTCGCCGAAGTGGGCAAGACCTTCAAGGGCCTGACCGACGATCAATTTCGCGATCTGACCGACCGCTTGCAGATACTAAAAACCAGCGAGGAGCACGGCATCGTCACCGTGCGGCCTGAACTGGTGGTCGAAGTGGCCTACAGCGACATACAACGCAGCCCGCAGTATGCAGACGGGATGGCGCTGAGGTTCGCGCGGATCCTCCGCCTCCGCGACGACAAGAGTGCGTCGGAAGCGGACACGATCAGGACCGTGGCGCGCGAGTTCGAGCACCAACTGGTCCGCCCCGCATAAAAGTTCCCGTACAGCGCCAACTCATCGGCCAGCGAACCAATACGCTGATGTAGTATTCAAGAATCCGCCTTCGAGGTGACCCGCCGCCCTACTTTAACCTTGGAGGCGGTGCGCGCTTTTACCTTACGTTCATACCTGTCCCGCTCACGCTCGGCGCGTTCCTTTCCATGCGTCAGTCGGTAGGCGCGACTTGCAGTCTTGTTGGCACAACGGTGGCTGCAATATTTCTGGTGCTTTTGTTCCGCCAGAAAAATTCTTGCACATTCGAGTTCTTCGCAACGCTGGATTCTGAGCGCGGCGCCGATGTCTTCATAGAGATCGTCCAGCGCAACCCGCAAAACAGCGTCTTCCAGATTGGCATCGCGATAGCTTAGCGCTCTCCCTCCATCGGAACCCAGTTTCCCTGCATCGAGGATGACGCCGCCGCCCGAATAATCCATCCGAAAACGTTTCCGATCCGCAACTGCCCCAAGCAACTCAGCGACCCTATCGACGATGGCTTGAAGCCGGGCAGGTGCCTTCTCCAAGTCGCGGACTGCTTTGTTGAGCGGTTCGTCGGGCTCAAGGTCGAGCCATTGCCGTAGCTCATAAATCAAATTGGGAAGATCACCGGGGCGTCCTTTCGTTAGTGAAGCGGCGGCGATGCGCGAGAAGTCCACGAGCCAGGCAAGTATCCGCTGCTTCCCCATGGGCTCGGGCCGCTCAACGATGGCGGCGTCATTCGCGTTCGTCAGCTTTCGTGAAGCGCTCATATGCGCCAAGTGGTATCAAACGCTCTTGCGGGTGACAAATCCTATTACAAGATGAATTTTATCTGGCCATAGTTATTAACGGATTCATTCTTGCCAAAAAGTAAGAATGGATACGTTGACCTCAAGCGAGGAGGCTTACATGAAAAGTGCTCGGCTGATGTTTGCTACGGTGATGATTCTGGCGGCGCCGGCATTGGCTCGCGCCCAATACCTCGGACGTGGCACCGGTTATACAGTTATCACGCCAGGCGGCCCGCCGACTTTTGTGAACCCGAATTACAACGGCGGCTATACGGCAATTACTCCGGGCGCACCGCCCACGTTTATCAATCGCAACTTCAATGGCGGGTACACCGTGATCACGCCCGGTGAGCCTCCGTCGTTCATTAATCCGACAACCCCCTCAGCTTTAAGGGCGCCGGCATTCGGTGGGGACAACGGCGGCGATGAGTGATCCATTCTTTTCCGCACGCGCCGGTTCCACAAATACCAATCTCGGCTCGTTACGAGGGGACTGCATGGACAACCCGGGTCTCTTTCAAAGGGTGCCACATGATCTCGTGGTGCGACTTCGCATACTGCCGCAGGAGGAGCAGCGCTATGACACCGAGGGCGACTGGCTATGGAATGACGACGCTTTGGAAATTCGAGTAAGTCGCGAAGTGGACGAGGAAGATCCGCGGTACGCGATGCTGCTGTTTGTCCATGAACTGATCGAGGCCCTGCTATGCCGTAGCGCGGGAATCACGGGTGCGACCGTCGACGCGTTTGACATGCGTCATCAGCAAGAGACCGAGCCTGGAGACGACCCGGCCGCTCCTTATCATCACCAACACGTCGCGGCCGAGGCGGTAGAACTGGCGCTGGCCGACCAACTGGGCGTCAATTGGGAGCATTATCTGGGCAGGTAAATTTAATGTTCAGAATGAACGCGATTATAGACGAGGGGGCAAACATGAAGGACCAACTCAAACAAGTATCCGATCGAATCACTTTCGCGTCCATGAATTACCGTATCTGGCGGATATACACGGAACCGAACGACCGGGCGAAGTACCTTGAAGTTCTGCGAAAGTACAACTCCTTCTTCTTTACCTGCATTCCGGCACATTTCTCCGCCACGATCATCACTCTTTACTCTCTCTACGAGACGCGCCACGACAGTATTAGCCTAAGCCGTCTGGTCCAGGTTACACGCGATGATAAATTGCGCCGTGAACTCCAACCGATACTTGATGAGGCAAATAACATTTGGCGCAAGAAAATCACGATTCTTCGTAACGAAGTGTATGCTCATTTATCGGAGATAGACTTCAAAGCAAAGTTCTCCCAAGCTGAGGTTTCACCAAACGATATCGAATGTCTGATCGGGCTATCAAAGCAATTGGCCAACAAGCTTTCTTACGCCAGCGACCGCAGCACGTTTGCCTTCAACCTTGACCCCGCGACCGACACCCGCAACTTGCTTGATACCCTCCTTCGGAATGGAAGTAGATAGCGGCGATCTGGATGTCGGCCGCTAGCGCCGGAGCAGCACTGTTTGTGCAGATTCCTAACCGACCGCCGGGCGGGCGCGCCATGAGAAACCACCCGGACTGGTCGCGCTAAGTCCCGCGATTGGCAACCACAGCGTGAACAGAATTCCCAGCGCGGGGAAATGCCACACCCAGTACAGGCCATAAACCAGGACTATGGCTGTCAACAGAAAATGCAGGCGCATCCGCCATTCGCCGATGGCGTCGTTCAGGGGCGAAAACATCCGCGCCACCAGCATCCCCTGCCCGGCGCAATGCCAGGTGCCGTAAAAGCGGCAACGCCGGCAGATGCTGTAACTCATATCGTACCAATTCGCCGCGAACAGGATCAGCCCGGCCAGCAGATAACCGAATCCATGAGCTGCGGCGATCGCCAACGCCACGATCGTGAATAGCGCGAACCCTCCTAATCCCACAACGCGGTAAAAGACCGGCGACTGGATAAGATAAACGATTGGCTCGAAAGGTCCTGGGTTGGCTCTGGGCATAATCGAAAAGCTGCCGTCAATTTATCAAGGATCGCAGGTCAATTAAGAGGAACAAACCTGGTCTGTGCACTGTGATCCATCCCGGACCCCCCTTTTCCGGGCTTTTCAGTAATTAAATCGGAGAAGCCAGGAATGGAAGTCCGGTTTCCGTACACCTCCGGTCAACCAGGTGACATCGAAAATCCAACGCATGGGCAAACTCGATTTCCGGCCGCCTCAGTCAGCGTTTTTGCGCAGAAAGGTCGGGATATCGAGTTTGTCGTCATCTCCCGAATCGTTCTGCCCGAATTTCGTCGGTCCGCTGTAACCTGCCTCCTCGGCCCGCCGCCTGAAAGTGGGAACGTCGAGGCTGTCGTCCTCGATCAGCCCCAGCCGCCGAATCGGCTTGTTGGGAAACATCTTGCTCTGCGCCGGCGCCGGCGGGGCCGGATGCGGCGAAGGTTGCGCGACCGGCGATTCCACCGGACGGGTGGCCGCCGCCTGGATCGGTTTCGTGATCGGCGCGCCCGACGGCGAGTACTTGGCGCTGTAACGATTTTCCAGGTCGCCGAAACCGGTCGCGATCACCGTTACCCGCAACTCGTCCACGATCTTTTCGTCGATCACCGCGCCGAAGATGATGTTCGCGTCTTCGTGCGCTTCCTCATGGATCAGGCTGGCGGCTTCGTTAACCTCGTAGAGCGACATATCGGTGCCGCCCGTGATGTTGATCAACAGCCCACGCGCACCCTTGATCGAGAGGTCTTCCAGCAACGGACTCGAAATCGCCCGCTGCGCGGCATCTACCGCGCGATTCTCTCCGCTGGCGGTGGCCGCTCCCATCATCGCCATGCCCATCTCGGCCATGATCGAGCGCACGTCGGCGAAATCGAGATTGATAAGCCCGTGCACCGTGACCAGTTCTGAAATACCGCGCACCGCCTGTAGCAGCACATCGTCGGCCTTCTGAAAGGATTCACGCAGGGGAGTGTTGCGGCTGGTGATCGAGAGCAGGCGCTGATTGGGGATTGAGATCAGGGTGTCGACCGCGAGCTTCAGTTCACGCAATCCTTCTTCGGCCTGCGACATTCGCCGCTGACCCTCGAACTGGAACGGCTTGGTCACCACGCCGACCGTCAGCGCACCCGCCTCGCGCGCCAGCCGCGCGATCACCGGCGCGGACCCGGTGCCGGTGCCACCGCCCATGCCGGCGGTCACGAATACCATCTCGGCGTCTGACAGCAGCTCGCGCAACCGATCCTCGTCCTCGAGGGCCGCCTTGCGCCCGATTTCGGGATTGCCGCCGGTGCCGCGTCCGCGGGTAATCGATTGTCCGATCTGCAACCGCATCGGTGCGGTGTTGTTCTGCAGAGCCTGCGCATCGGTGTTGACCGCAATGAATTCAACGTTGCGCAGTCCACCTGCAATCATATGGTTGACCGCGTTACCGCCGCATCCGCCGGCGCCAACAACTTTTATACGCGCCCCGGGATCTGGATTATCCACCAACTCGATCATCATCAGCCTCCTCCGCCACTCCAGGCGAATTCACAAATTTCGATCTGTTCGCGCCTTGGCGAATCAGAAGAATTCCCGCATCCACTCGCTCACCACGTTGCGCCAACGCCCGAGCAGGCGGACGTTGCGCAACGATCCGAGGCCGGCGCCCGACGCACTTCCGGCTCCATACATCACCAACCCCGCCGCCGTGGTGTACATCGGCTTGATCAGATCTTCGGGCATCCCGGTTAGACGTTTCTCGTTCGGCAGCCCGCGCCGCACCGGCATATTGAAAATGCGCTCGGCCAATTCCTGGGTGCCCTCCAGCAGCGCGCTACCGCCGACCAGCACCACGCCCGAAGCCAGGTTGTCAGCCACTTCCGAACGAGCCAGTTCCCGCTGGACCAGGGCGAATATCTCTTCCATCCGCGGACCCATGATCTCGCCGAGAATCCGGCGCTGAATCATGCGCTGCGGCCGCCCGCCCACGCCCGGCACTTTGACCATGTCGTCACGGCCCACCACCAGGTTGGTCGCAACCCCATGTTCCTTCTTAATCTTTTCGGCGTCGGTCACCGGCGTGCGCAAACCCGCCGCGACATCGTTGGTCAAGTGATTTCCGCCAATCGGTAGCACCGCCGTATGCATGACCGCGCCGCCATGGAAAACAATGATGTCGGTGGTGCCCGCGCCGATATCCACCAGCGCCACTCCCAGCTCACGCTCCTCGGCGAACAGCGCGGCTTCCGCGCCAGCCAGCGGCTCGAATACGATTTCACTCGGCGTGGCGCCCGCGCGCTCGCAACATTTCACCAGGTTCTGGCTATAGCTTTGCGCCGCGGTGACGATATGAATCCGCGCTTCCAGCCGTACGCCGGTCATGCCGACCGGATCGCGTACGCCCTCCTGATCGTCAACCGCGAACTGTTGCGGCAACACGTGCAACACCTGCCGATCGACCGGGATCGCCACCGCCTGCGCCGCATCGATCACCCGTTCGCGGTCGCGCAGATTAACCTCGCCGCCGCGCACCGCGACAATTCCATGACTGTTGAGTCCGCGGATATGCGGACCGGCGACGCCCACCACCACCGAACCAACCCTCACGCCGGCCGATTTTTGCGCCTCTTCCAAAGCCTTGCGGATCGCCTCGACCGTGGCCTCGATATTGACCACCACGCCCTTGCGCAAACCGGTGCAAGGTTCGCACCCATAACCCAGCAGGGCATGCGAATCGTCCCCCGCCTCGGCAATAAAGGCGCAGACCTTGCTGGTGCCGACGTCCAGCGCCGCGACAACATTTCTCATCTGACTGTGATCTCCGCCTTCACCGCCCCATACCGCCGGACACTTCTGGCGGCAAGCCGTTCGATGTGTCCGGCGGGATGATCGAACGGTTGTATACCGCGCAATCGCATCACAGCCTGTCCCGGCGTGGTCAGGTCGAGCGCCGCCACAAATTGCCGATGGGCCCGCCAGCGCTCCAGCAGCTCGGAGGCGCGTTCAATTTCAATCGGCGCGGAATCAAGATCGATCGCGACTGTGGTTTGCGAGCGGGCCAGAAAAAACACCGCTCCATTATCATCGTCAACCCGCATCTCGGAGATCAGTTCGGACAGGGTCGCTTCCGCGCGCACCAGAATCGAGGCGTAATGCAGCAACTGATCGACCGGCGCATTCTGCACCCCGGCGCCGCTCAGCACCGGCAGATCGCCCTGCGCCTGCGGTGAGATTGGGCCTACCAGACCATCCGTCTGCGACAGGGCGTAGAAACCATTCCCACGCTCCACGATCGCGACCGCACCGGGCGTTCCAAGCACTGCTGCGGGTTTTGGCAGTCCGCGCCACAAGAAAGTAACCGGCGCGATCATCTCCGCCGCCTGATAATCGAAAGTGGCCAGCGATCGGTCGAAGCGCCCAGCCATCACGCGCCCAGCCGGGCTCCCGCCCGCCATCACGCCCAGCGCGAAAAACCCGCACAGCACCACGCCGCCCAGGCGCCAGCCCCAACTGGTCACATCCTTTGATTTTCGCCGCCTCGCCACCACCACCCCGCGTGAAGAAAGTTATTAGCCGATCACCATTCGCCCACCATCCGCACTTCCGGCTCGAGCGCCACCCCGCTCTGCTCCCGCACCCGTATCCGGGCCAACTCGATCAGGGCGCGCACTTCATCGGCGCGCGCGCCGCCCAAATTCACGATGAAATTCGCATGCTGATCGGAAAACGCCGCGCCGCCTATACGGCTGCCCTTAAGGCCCGCGCTTTCGAGCAGACGTCCAGCGAAGTTGCCGGGCGGATTTTTGAAGATCGATCCGGCGTTCGGAACTCCCCGCGGCTGCCGTGCGGCGCGCTTGGATCTTAAGTCGGCAACTCGCGTCCGCAGCACCTCGCGATCGCCGGAACGCAGATTGAAGTTCACCCGTGCGATCATAAAGCCGCGCGGCAGATCGGTGCGGCGATAAGCGAAGCCGACTTCGTCGTCGCTCAGCGTACGCGGCTGGCCTTCGATCGTGGCGCCGTGTACCGCAGTTACAACTCGCGCGATTTCACCGCCGAAGGCGCCGGCATTCATAACCAGCGCGCCACCCACGCTGCCCGGAATTCCCTCGCCGAATTCGAGCCCTTCGAGTCCGCGATCGACCGCCTGCTCGACCAACGTTCCAAACTGCGCCGCGGCGCCGGCCCGCACGTGAGTTCCATCGAACTCGATTTTTTTGAAGTTGTCGCCCAGACAGATGACCACTCCGCGGATCCCGCGATCGCTCACCAGCAGGTTAGTTCCGGAGCCAAGACAGAACGCCGGCGCGGCTTCTCGATGCGCCGCCCTGAGCGCCGCGAACAGCTCTTCTTCGGTTTCGATAAGAACCATCAGATCGGCCGGCCCGCCAATTCCAAACGAGGTAAACTCGGACAGCGGACAATTCGCCCTCACGCGCGATCCAAACCGCTCTTTGAGCCGCTCCTCAAGCACGCTCATGGATCTCCGCCCCATCGTTCAGCGCACCGAGCAGCGCTTCGCCAAGCTTATAAACATCGCCCGCGCCCAGCGTCACCACCAGGTCGCCCGCCCGCGAAGCGGCCGCGATACGTGCGACCGGATCGGGATCATCGCTCAGGCAGCGGACCTCGAGATGCCCACGCGCATGCAGCGCCTCGTAAAGGCGGCGCGCCGAGACTTCCGCAATCGGCTCTTCGCCCGCGGTATAAACGTCGGCTATATACAGCAGATCAGCATCGTCAAATGCGTCGAGAAAATCGCTGAAGAGATCGCGCAACCGGGTAAACCTGTGCGGCTGGAAAATCACCACCATCCGGCGCTTGAACGCGGCCCGCGCCGCCGCCAGCGTGGCGCGCACTTCGGCCGGATGATGCGCGTAATCGTCGAGCACAATGCGTGCGGCCGCCTCGCCCTTAATCTCGAAGCGGCGATGGATGCCCGAGAAGTTCCGCAGCGCGCGCGCCGAAACCGCAAAGGGGATTTCCATCGCGAGGCCCAGCGCGATCGCCGCCAGCGAGTTCAACGCCACGTGATGCCCCGGCGATGGGATGGTGACGGAGCCCAGCGCATCGCCCCGATAAATCACCTCGAAACTGGTCGAGAGACCGTCGATTACAATCGCTTCCGCGCGCAGGTCGGCGTCGGCCGCAATCCCATAAGTCAGCACCGGCTTGCGAATCGCGGGCAGCAGTCCACGCACGTTGGCGCTGTCGATACCCAAAATTGCAACGCCGTAAAACGGCACGCGATTAATGAAATGCAGATAAGCATCGCGCACCGCATCCATCGTGCCGTAATGTTCGAGATGCTCGGGATCGATATTGGTGACGACCGCGATGGTTGGCAGCAGCAACAGAAACGAAGCATCGCTTTCGTCAGCCTCGGCCACCATGAAATCGCCGCGGCCCAGGCGTACGTTGCTGCCGTGCGAGCGCAGATTACCGCCAATCGCTACCGTGGGATCGAGGCCGGCTTCTTCGAGCACCAGGGCAGCCAGCGAGGTGGTGGTGGTCTTGCCGTGAGTGCCGGCGACAGCTACCCCATGCCGCGACATCCGCAGCAACTCACCCAGCATCTCGGCGCGCGGCATAATCGGGATGCGCAGCTCGCGCGCGCGGCACACTTCAGGGTTGGAAAATTTTACCGCCGAGGAAATCACGATCGCATCCAGGCTGGCGTTGAGGTGAGCCCCGTGATGGCCGTGCGAAATCTCGATCCCAATCGCCGCCAATCGCGCCGTGGTCTCGCTCTGCTTCAGATCGCAACCGCTGACTGCAAATCCAAGCCTCAGGCATAGTTCCGCAATTCCACTCATGCCTGCACCACCCACGCCCACAAAGTGCAGACGGCGGCGGCTGGTCAGCAGACCGTTGGGAACCATCACACTCACGCCCGCGCTCCTGCGTCTGCCGCCTGAAAACAAATTTCGGCGATGCGCGCGGCGGCGTCCGGCCGCCCCACCGATTTCGCAGCTCGCGCCATCCGGGCAAGCCGCGTGGAATCCGCCATCAATTCAGGAATCGCCCGGGTGAGATTTTCCGCCAGATGTTCATCGTCACGGATCACAAGCGCGCCGCCCGCGCGCTCGATCACTCGCGCGTTATGTTCCTGCTGGCGATCGCGATGGAATGGATAGGGGACGAAAATTGCGGGACGGCCAACCAGCGCGATTTCCGAAACGGTTACGGCTCCGGAGCGCGCCACGACCAGCGTAGCGTCCATTAGCGCAGCGCTAATATCGTCAATAAAGGGAACTACCGTTACACCCGGCCATCCCAGCTTGCCGTAAGCCGCCTTCACGATCCCCGCATCCGCCTCACCCGTCTGATGAATGAGGCTCCATTTTATAACATCTTTTGTCAGCTTTTCAACCGCATTTACTACGCCTAAATTCAACCGATGAGCGCCAGTCGAGCCGCCTAAAACGAGAATTTGAGATTGAAACGGCTCTTTGCCGGCTTCCCGAAGCCGACCGAATTCGTTCCGAATAGGATTCCCGGTAACGGTAACCTTATTGGTGCTGAAAAAAGCGGCAGTATCCTCGAACCCGACGCAAACTTTTTTCGCAAAATGCCACAGGCTTCGGTTGGCCAGACCGGGCCGCGTGTTCTGCTCCATCAGGATCAACGGCACCCGCTTGATGATGGCTGCCACCGCCATCGGCACCGACGCATATCCTCCCGCGCTCACCACCACCGCGGCCGGAAACCGCCGCAGCACCCCGATCGCCTGCGCGATCGCGCGCGCAAATTCGGGCATCGCCATCATGCGCTCTCGCGCCGAATGCCCGCGTAGTCCATGAACTTTGAACAATTCGAAACGTAACCCGCTGGCAGGCAACCATCGCGCCTCAAAACCCGCGCTGGTGCCGACAAACAGCACTTCGGTCGATGGACGCTGACGCATCAGTTCCGCGCCCAAAGCCACGGCGGGAAACAGATGCCCACCGGTGCCGCCACCTGCGATTATTACCTTCATCGCACCGCCGGACGCCGGCCCAGCGCCAACAACGCGCCGAGGGTCGCCATCGCCATAATCATTGCGGTCCCGCCATAACTCAGAAATGGCAGCGGCAGTCCTTTGGTCGGAATTAATCCGATCACCACCGCGATATTGATCAACGCCTGCATGCTAAGCAGTGCGGTGAGGCCCACCGCGAGCAGACTTGCGAATGGATCCGGCTCGTCGTGGGCGATACGCATGCCGCGAAACAGAATCACGCCGAACAATCCGATCACCGCCAGCGCACCGGCGATGCCCAACTCCTCGCCGATTACGGCGAAGATAAAATCATTGTGCGCCTGCGGCAGATAAAACATTTTCTGCCGTCCGGCGCCGAGGCCCACGCCCCATTCGCCGCCCGCACCCAGTGCGATATAGGACTGAACGAGTTGGAAGCCCGCGCCGCGTGCGCTCTGCCATGGATCAAGAAAAGAGACCAACCGTCGCATGCGGTAGGCTTTGGATACTGCTTGTAGGGCAAGGGCGGCCAACGCCACCGCGCCGGCCGCCCCCAGATGCCAGGGGCGAGCGCCCGCCGCGAACAGCATCGCGAACGTGATCAGTACGATCATTACAGTCGCGCCGAAGTCGGGCTGCTTCAGCATCATGGCCGTGATCGGAAGGATAAGCAGAAAAATCGGCAAAGGACCGCTATTGAACTGCCGAATACGATCGCCGCGGCGGCTGAGAAACTCGGCCAGAAAAAACACCATCGCGATCTTGACGAACTCCGAAGGTTCAATCAGCACCGGGCCGAGCCGCAACCATCTTCGCGCACCACCGCGCACCACTCCGAGGCCGGGAATCCAGATCGCGATCAGCATCAGCAGCGAGATTCCCATCAGCGGCATCGCGATTCGCCGCAGGCCCCGCAGCGAAAGTTGGGACAGGACGCCGAGCGCAAACAGCCCGAGCCCGATATGCACCAATTGCAGCTTGAAAAAGTGAAACCCATCCCCGGTCTTTTCGAGGCCCGGAAAATAGGTGGTGTTCAGCACCATCAGCAGCCCGAGAATCGACAAGATTCCCGCCGGCAGCCACAGCCACGGATCGGGCCGCCGGTATGAGACTGCCTCAAAGCGCCCGAACCAGCTCTTTAAATACATTGCCGCGCTCTGCATAGTCCCTGAATTGATCGAAACTCGCGCAAGCCGGCGACAGCATCACGGTGTCTCCTGCCTGCGCCGATACGGCCGCGAGCGCCACCGCTTCGGCCAGTGTGGTCACGATCGCAATCTCAGCCGCACCTTCAAGTGCGCCGCGCATCTTGTCGCGCGCCGCGCCAAACAAAATCAGCCGTTTGACCTTTTCGCGCAGCGGCGCGACCAACGAGGAGTAGTCGCCCCCCTTGTCCACCCCACCCGCGATCAGAATCACGGGGCCAGGCACAGCGGCCAACGCTTCGATCACCGCGCCGACGTTGGTGCCCTTCGAATCGTCGATAAAGATGACGCCGCCGCGTTCGCGCACCTTTTCGATTCGATGCGGCAGGCCGTTGAACGACGCCAGCCCTCGCTCGATAACATCGACATCGAGGCCCATCGCGAGCGCCGCCGCCGCCGCCGCCATCGCATTTTTTGCATTGTGCCGTCCTGTCAAGGCCATACCGTCGAGACGCACACGCCCGCGCCGCACTGCGAGATCGAAAACTATTTCGTTTTTTTCGATGGCTAAAAACGGTGCTTGTCCGGGAGCCGAGTGGCCAAACGTGATCACCTGCGATCGCAGGCCCGGGGCCAGCGCGAATACATGCGGATCGTCGCGATTCAAAATCGCCCAGTCGTCGGAAATTTGATTACTGAACAAGGCCGCTTTGGCGCGCCCGTAATCTTCGAGATCACGATAGCGATCGAGATGATCCTCGCTGAGATTCAAATGGATGCCGACGTGGGGGTGAAAGGTTTCGATCCACTCAAGCTGGAAACTCGAAACTTCGATTATGGCGATTGCATAAGGCTTGTCGGCCGCCTCGATCAGCGGCGTGCCGAGATTACCGCCAACGAACACCGGCTCACCCGCCATTTTGAAAATCTCACCGATCATGGTGGTGACGGTGCTTTTGCCGTTGGTGCCAGTGATAGCGATGATCGGTTGCGGAAAAAATCGCGCGGCCAGTTCCAACTCGCTCCAGACCGGCACCCCTATCTGCACCGCGCGCGTCAAAAGAATATTCTGGCGCGGCACGCCCGGACTGGTAACGGCCAGATCGATGCCCGTCATCCAGTCAGTATCCTCCGGGCCAAGCTGCAACTCGCCGGGCGGGATTTCCTCGTTACGGACGGCGGACGGGTCGCGATCGATCAGCACCAGCCGCGCACCCCGGCGATGCAAAAAACGGGCGGCGGCCGCACCGCTGCGGCCAAGTCCAATTACCGCGACTTTTTTTCCCGCCAGATCCATGAGTGAAATCTGTCAACGCAGTTTAAGTGTGCTCAGGGCGATTAGCGCGCAGACGATCGATACGATCCAGAAACGCGTCACCACCACCGTTTCGGGCCATCCGGCCAGCTCGAAATGATGATGCAGCGGGGCCATCCGAAACACCCTTCGATGCGTCATCTTGTAGTAGTAGCGCTGAATAATCGTCGAACTCGCCTCGATTACGAACACCCCGCCCGCGATCGCGAGCACCAGTTCCTGTTTGGCCAGTAGCGCGACCATCCCGAGCGCGCCACCCAGCGAGAGGGCGCCGACGTCGCCCATCATCATCGAAGCCGGATAGGCGTTGTACCACAGAAAGCCCATCGAGGCGGCGATCAGGGCGGCGCAGAAGATCGCAACCTCGCCCACGCCCGCGACGTGCGGTACTTCGAGGTAATTGGCGAATTTGAGGTTGCCCGCGACCCAGGTGAAAATCCAATAGCAGAAACTGACAGTCATCACGGGACCAATCGCAAGACCGTCGAGGCCGTCGGTCAGATTAACCGCGTTCGACGATCCCACCATCACGAACACTGCGAACAGAATGTATCCCCACATATGCAGATCGGGATGGATATTCTTGAAAAACGGAATCGTCAGGTGAGTATCGAAATGAAGTTTTCCGAACAGTATCACCGCCGCAAAAAAAGCCAGCGCGGTCTGCGATACCAGCTTCTGCGGACCGCTGAGGCCTGCCCCGTGTCCATGCCGCAGCTTCAACAGATCGTCGGTCAGGCCGATCGCCCCATAACCCAGCATCATGGCCACCGCCAGCCATATGTAGGGGTCGCGAAGATCGGCCAGCAACAGCGTGGCGATCAGGCAGGAACTCACAATCAGGATCCCACCCATGGTGGGTGTACCGGCCTTCTTCTTATGTTGCGGAACCACATCGCGGATGGTCTGGCCGATATGCGCGGCCCGAAAGCGCTGGATCAGGATCGGGCCCAGCGCAAGCGACAACGCAAACGCGGCGAGTCCCGCCATTACGGAGCGGAAAGTCTCATAGCGCAAAACATTATAAACCGCATGCGATTGACGCAGCGGGAACAGCAGAAGGTACAGCATCGAGAGGATAACCAGTGTAGCGATTTTGCCGGGGCTCAGCGATGATTTGGCATTGGTTAGGGACGCCGGCGCCTTAACTCCATCCACAGCCGCCTGAGTTCCGGCTGATGAATCGATTGCAGCGGCTGAGGTGGACTGACGCATAGATTCCCCCGTTTTGACCAATAGCTAAGCGAGATCCGGCGGTGTTTGCCAATCGGCGATTACCGGCCGACAGCGCAATGCGTACGGCGAGCGAGGCTGGCGTCCGGCGAATGTCCAGCGGGACGCCTCGCGGCCACAGACAGGGCCTTAAAGCAGGCTGCGCTGACGCTTCGAGGCAAGCCTCCGACCGGTTCCATCCTCTCCCCATCACCCTCATCTCCCGGCCGAAGGCTCCCCTCGAAACGTCACGATCGGACTATCGTCGATGCCACCGCAGTCTTTTACTCCAAACCCACATCATTTTCGGACGCGCGTTCAATTGGCGGTTTCCTGCTTGCGTTGCGATGCTCCCGACATGAATTCGCGCACCACTTCGCGATCGTCGAAATGCCGCTTGTTGGTCCCGATGATTTGATAATCCTCGTGACCCTTGCCCGCGATCACGATTACGTCGCCGGGCCGCGCGGACCGCAGCACCAACTCGATCGCCGCGCGGCGATCCGGTTGAACGAAGTACCCGCCTTTCGAGCCGCTCGCGATAACCGTCCTCGGCATGCCAGCCTGCTTAAGCCCGGCCTCGACCTCGCCAATGATGGCGAGCGGATCTTCAGTGCGCGGATTATCCGAAGTCAGGATCGCGAGATCGGCCAGGCGCCCCGCGATCGCACCCATCAGCGGACGCTTGCCGCGATCGCGATCGCCGCCGCATCCGAACACGCAAATCAGTCTTGCCGGTTCAAGCGCGCGTAAATTGCGCAGCACCGCTTCCAGCGCATCGGGCTTATGCGCATAGTCGACCAGCACGGTGGTTCCCGGCGGGCCGGGTACCATTTCGAGTCGGCCGGGGGCGCCTGGGCATCGCCGCACACCTTCCACCACCGCATCCGTTTCGATGCCCAGGGCCACCGACATCGCAGAGACACCAAGGATATTAATCAGGTTTATTTCGCCGAGCAGCGGCGATTCAATTTCGATCTTTTTGCCGAGCGCGGAAATCTCCGCGCGAATTCCGCCTAATCCGGCCGTATGCGCCGTCGGATGCACGTCGAAGCCCGGCTGCATCCCAAAACTGACCTTGCGCCCGCTCACCGCGCTCAGGATTTCTGCGCCATAAGGATCGTCGCCACGCACCACCGCCACTGGCGAGGGCCGTTTGGTTCTCGGCAGCAGCTCGGTAAACAGACGCCGCTTGGCGGCGAAATATTTTTCGTTGCTGCCGTGGTAATCCAGATGGTCGCGGCCCAGATTGGTGAACAGGCAGCCTTGAAAATTGAGCGCCTCGACCCGCCCCTCTTCAAGTCCGATCGAGGAGATTTCCGCGGCTACCCGCCGCACGCCGCCAGCTTCCATTGCGCTCAGGGCCGCTTCAAAATCGATCGATTCGGGCGTGGTAAGTCCGCCCTCGAGCATCCGATCACCGACAAAGATTCCGATCGTGCCGACGATTCCAGACGGCGCACCCGCACTTTCGAAAATCGAAGCGAGCAGGTAGGCGCTGGTGGTCTTGCCGCTGGTGCCGGTGATTCCGGCCAACTCCAGCCGCTCACTCGGCGCGTGATAGAATCGCGAGGCGGCCGCGGCCATCAGCAGCCGCGGCCGTTCGCTCTCGATCCAGGTCACCGCGGGACGCGCGATTGGACCTTCCCACCGCCGCATCACCACCGCACGCGCCCCACGGCTTAATGCATCTTCGATATTCGCGCGATTTGCCGCGCCGTCGTGCGCCGTCGCGAAAAACAGATGGCCCGGCTGCACCCGCCGGGAGTCGTAACTGAGCCCGGCGATCTCCACGCCGGCGTCACCGGCCCTGATCTGACCGGCGGATCCACTGATCAACTCCGCGAGCTTCACCGCGCCCTCCGATGAGCCGGGGTTCTGCGCGGCATCGAATGCTCCGGTTTTCTCCGGGACGCTTTCTTTTCCGGATGAGCCGGGCTAAGGCGATCGGCCAACGTCAACTTCACCAGGTTTGCCCCCGGCCGGCTGCCTGGTGCAGGCTTTTGCTCAATTACCCATCCAGAACCCTTAACCTCAAGGTTCAGACCGTGCTGATGAGCCAGCGCCAAAGCCTGGCGCAAACTCAATCCGCCGAACCCGGGAATCTCAGAAGTAGTGGGCGCGAAAAGCGCGTCGCTATTGGTATTCGCGATTGCATCTTTCCCCGCCAGCGAGGAGACGCGTTGCAAAAGATCGATCGGTATAATGCTGGCGCTTTCAACCCCCGGTGTATGCGGGGCCGCGATATCGAGCTGGCGCACGGCGCCGGTGGCGATTGAACTGAAGACGGGCGCCGCCACCAGACCGCCGAAATGACCATGCCCCACATCGTAGAGCACCACCAGAATCACCAGCCGCGGATCGTTAGCCGGCAGAAAGCCGACGAACGAGGCTACCAGGCGATTTTGAAAGTAGGCGCCGGTGGCAGGATTGACCATCTGCGCGGTACCGGTCTTGCCCGCCACTTCGAAGCCGTCAACCTGTGCGCGATGGGCGGTGCCGTTCGCACCGTTAACGACATTGCGCAGCAACAAATTTACCTGATGGGCGATCGCGGGACTGATAACGCGGCGTAGAACCTGCGGCCGGTCCACCATGATCGGAGTGTTGTCGGCGCCATATACCGCCTTGACCACGTATGGACGCATGATCAAGCCACCGTTGGCAATCGCGGCATACGCCACCGCAAGCTGGATCGGAGTGACCGCGATACCCTGGCCAAAACCGTGATCGGCCAAATCGACTTCGCGCCAGCTCGATTCCTTACGCAACAGGCCGTAGGCTTCGCCGGGCAAATCTATTCCGGTCCGGCTGCCAATTCCGAACGCACGCAAACCGCGCGAGTAGCGATCCGCCCCCAGCGCCAGCGCGATCTTGGCCGCGCCAATATTTGACGAAACCTCGATAATATCGGGCAGCGCCAGCCAGCCGTGCGGACTATCGTCATGAATCGTGACGCGATTGAAGTGAAAGCGTCCGTCCTCGCACCAGATCCGGCGGGTGGTATCGATGACGTGGTCCTGCAGGGCAATCGAGGCCAGCAGCGCCTTCATCGTGGAACCCGGCTCGAAGGCGTCCTGGATCGCCGGATTATGCAACCGATCATGCGGACCGGCGGCGCCCGCGCTCACGTTGGCCAGCGCAACCACCTCACCGCTCCAGGGATCGAGCACAATCGCGCTGCCGGCTTTCGCACCGCTCGCGGCAACTTCCCGAGCCAGCCGATTTTCGGCCAGCGACTGAATGCCGGCGTCGATCGTAAGTTCGACCCGCGCCCCAGGCTGCGGATTCCTGAGCGCCAACGGGCTATCGAGGATCGGATGCCCCAGCGCGTCGTGATAAATCCTCAGTTTGACCGGCTCGCCCCGAATCAGCCGATCGAAGCCAAGCTCCACACCGGAGAGCCCCTGGCCGTCCAGCCCAGCCATCCCCACCACCGCCGCGGCCAGGTTGCTCTCCGGGTAGAAACGTTTGTATTCGACCAGCGCGCCCACCCCGTCCAGACCCAGGGTTTCGGCCTGCAAGGCGATAGCCGGTGACAGCCGGCGCGCGAGCCATACGAAAGGCGCCGAATGATAAAGCCGCCGATCGAGTTCGGCGTTCGAAATCCCCAACGCCGCCGCCAGCCGCTCCCGTTGCGCGGGAGTGCTCGACGCGAGCAGTTCGCGCGGATGCGCATAAACCGACCGCGTCTCGGCCGACAACGCCAGCGGCTGCCCGTTGCGATCGATAATCGGACCGCGCACAGCCGCCAGTTGCAGCTCGCCGGTATGCTCGCTGTTGGCGAGCGAACTGAGCCGCGGCCCATCGAAAGTCATCAGCACGATCAGCCGCGCGACGGCGACTATGAACAGCGCCGTGAGCGTCAGCGTGAGCAGGCCGATCCGCGTACGGCGCTTTTGAAAGACCGCGTTCACGGCATCATCACCGTCTGACCGGGCGCGGGCGGCGCCAGATGATAATGCGGCGCCAGCGCGCGCAGCCGATCGTGCGAGGTGAGCTGCGCGGTTTGCAGCTTGAGTTGACGATCCTGCTCCTGCAGGCGGGTTATCTCGCTGCGCAATTCAGACAGGCGATAACCTTCCTCGGTCGATTCAAGCCGCATCATCAGGATCGTGAAGCCGAGCGCGGAAATCGTGACGATCAGCATCGCCGGAATAAATTTTCGCGGCGGCTTCGAGGGTTTTTTGCGCTCGCGGCTCATGCCGGTTCCCCCCGCTCGATACATCGCAGGCGGGCGCTGCGCGAGCGCGGATTGCGCGCCACCTCGGCATTCGCCGGACGCATCGGCTTGTGCGTGATGGCGAGGAAACCGATACCGTCGCGATGCGCCAGCGTCCGGAACTTCACCTTCACCGCCCGATCTTCCAATGAATGATAAGCCAGTACCGCCATCCGGCCGGCCGGCGCGAGCCGGGCCGGGCCGCGATCAAGAATCGTGGCAAGGCTCTCCAGTTCGTGGTTTACCGCGATGCGCAAGGCCTGAAAGGTGCGGGTCGCGGGATTCACCCCGCCGATACGCCGCGATCCGAGCGCGCGTTCAATTATCGATCTGAGCTGATAAGTGGTCTCTATCTTTCGACCGCGGCGCGCCGCGACGATCGCCCGCGCCACCCGGCGCGCATGCCTTTCCTCGCCATATTCGCGGATTATCTGCGTCAAGCCGTCTTCGCTTTCCTGATCCACCAGATCAGCGGCGGAAAGTGATTCGCGGCGATCCATTCGCATGTCGAGAGGGCCCTCGAGCTGAAAGGAAAAGCCGCGGGCCGGGTCATCGAGCGCGAGGCTCGACATCCCGAGGTCGGCCAGTATCGCGTCCACCTGTGCTATCCCCAGATCGTCGAGCACCGAATCGAGCTCGTCGAAATTGGACTGACGCAAGATTACGCGATCGCCAAAACCGGCCAGTCGCTCGGCCGCCGCCGCGATCGCCTGCGTGTCGCGATCGATCCCGATCAATCGATCGCAGTGCGAGCGTCCCAACAATGCTTCGGCATGGCCGCCGGCTCCGACGGTGAGATCAACGATAGTTGCCGGGCGATGGGCCAGCAGCAACTCGCTCACTTCCGCGACCATCGCCGGTTCGTGGAGCCATTCGGTCATTTTTTTTGCCGCGCTGCCCATCTGTTCCCGAACCTATAGGCCCAGCTTCTCCATGAACTGCGGATCGTTAACCTGGTCCTCGACGTTCGCGAGCAAATGCTCCAATGTTGCGTTGCTCCAAAGCTGGTAGTAATTGAGCATGGCGGAAAACGTCACTTCGCCGTTGAGACTGGCGTAAGCGCGCAGGCGGGGCGGAATCAAAATGCGTCCCTGCCGATCCAGCGGTACCTCGTGCGCGCCGCCGATAAAAAAAGTGAGAAATCGTTGCATTTCGATCGAGAAAGTCGGGCGTTGATGGAGCTTGCCGATGGTGCGCTGCCACTCGGCCGGTGGATAAACATGCAGGCAGCGTTCGCCGGCCAACGAAAAATTGGTGATGAAGATGGATTCGTTCTGTTCCTGTTGCAGCGCTTCGCGGAAACGGGCGGGCAGCGAGACGCGCCCTTTTTCGTCGATCGTATGATCGAATCTGCCACTGATACCGCTGTTGAACACCGATCCCCACCCTAGTGACCCACAACATCCCACTCTATCCCACTACAGTCAAGAGAAATTCCGAGCGTTGAACCATTTTGTTGATAAGCAAGGATAACCTAGGGAAACGAAACAAAGGCGAAGCAACTTCAGCCAGGTCAGTCAGGAGAAGTGGAAGTGATTGTATTGCTGAGACCTTTGCGCAACCCGCGCCTTTACGACTGCAGGTTGTTGCTATCCGCAAGGGCAATCTTTACAGTTGATTTTGATGCCGGAAGATAGTGACTATAAACCTGACCGTCTTACCCCCTTCCAGATTTTCGGCGAGGTTCTGCAGGGAATCGCAATCGCTTTCGGTCTGGCTTTGCTCTGGGTGATGGAATTGGTGCGCGACGGTACCTTTCGGCTGCTCGACGCGCTCAATCGCAAACCACGCGAGCGGCGGGCCAGCGCATTCCCCCCGGGACGGCCACGCCGTCACGGAGTTAAGCAGGCCGACACCGGTAACTGACCGCTGAGTAGAAAGCTTGCTCAGACCACGCCTTCAGCCCGCAGCCGAGTGATCGCGTTTTCGTCGATCCCAATCTGATTCAGAATTTCCCCGGTATTCGCACCCAACGCCGGCGGCGGTGTCGGACTCAAGCTGCTCAGTCCAAGTTTGTAGGGAAGCCCCAGAACCGAGATCGCACCGTAGTCGGGATAGTGGCTTTCCAGCAGCGCTCCACGCTCGCGCAATTCGGGATCGGCTATAACCTCTTCGACCGTGCGCACCGGGGCAGCCGGGATTCCGCTTGCGATCAACTGATCGATAATTTGGTCGCGCGGCCGGCTTTCGGTCCAGCGCTCGACGATCGCGTCAACCTCACCAGCGATCTTCAGCCGCGCCGCGTGATCGCGAAAGCGAGGATCGGCGATCAGGTCCGCACGATCGATCATGGCCGCAAGTTCCCGCCAATGCTTTTCGCTAAGACAGAAAATCAACACCGCACCATCGGCGGTCCGGTAAACGTTCGAGGGGCAGACGCCCGCGTGACGATTTCCAGCGCGGCGAATTTTTTTCCCCTGTAGCGCAGCGGAATAGACCGTGGTCATCCCCGGCACTGCGATATCGAACATCGCGACCTCAACCTTAAGCCCGCGACCGGTGCGGGCGCGCGACAGCAAGGCCGCGAGGATGGCGCTGGTCAGATGGCTGCCGGTGCCCATATCAATCAGCGTCGCGGGCGTTTTTACACCGCCGCTGTCGGGCATGCCGGTCGCGGCGATCATTCCGCACGCGGCCTGGACGCAGGTATCCATCGCGCCGAGTCTGGCGAAGCGGCTGTCGGCGCCATATCCCTTGGCTGACGCATAGATGAGCCGCGGAAAACGCTCGCGTATATCCTCATAGGCCAGGTCGAACGATTTCATCACCCCGGCCGCAAAGTTTTCGACCATCACGTCAGCCCGCTCAAGCAGCTTAAGCAGCAGATCGCGCCCGCGCCGATCCTTGAGATTCAAGGTCACCGATTTCTTGTTCGCGTTAAGCATCAGGAAGGCGTAATTGGTTTTGCCTGCATCGGCGGCGGCGAAGCGCAAGCCTTCACCGATTTTGGGCGCTTCGATTTTGATCACTTCAGCGCCCATCGCGGCCAGTTGCATGGTGCAGTAAGGCGCGGCATAGATTTGTCCAAGATCGATCACTCGCACGCCACTCAGCGGAAGCTCATCCATCGATCTCTCCTGTTGATGTTCCTTCACGCCCCTGTCGCCCGAGCGCTCAAACCGCAGGCGTTATATTGTCGTCCCGCGGCTGCTGTTCATGCAGCCGGCGACGCAGTCCGTCCAGCCAGACCTGCGCGAAACGTTCAAAATCGTAGCTGCCCCAGGTGCCCTTGAATTCGGGAGCGATCGCACTCATGCGATCGAAGGCGCTTGCAAGCTGGACTATCGCCGGCTGGCCGGCGGCCTCGCGTGCAGCGCCCTGCTCGGCGAGCGCCGCGATATAGTTTCCGACGGCGGCCAGCGCGTCACGGCTGTAGCGCCAGAGCTCACTTTCCGCAATCAGCATCGGTTCGCGATTGTGCTTGATCAGATGATCGGCCGCCTCGATCGCATGCTGCAACTCATGATGCGCCCCTTTGATCTCGTCTAAAGACAACTGCGCTTCATCGTTGAATGGACGAAGAATGTCGCCATAGCGCAGCGCCATCGCGGACGCCCGCGCAATCGCGCGATAGGCCGGCGTGATTTCGGCGGCGCAGTGCGGATAGCGCAGGCGCGCAAGCTCGGCGACGATCCCGCCCGCATCGGTTTCCAGCGAAGTCGCGGCGCGGGCAAACACTTCAAGATTGATCGGATAGGCGAAGACGCTGAAGGCGCCAAAGGTGAGGCACGAAATCGATCGGATGCCCAGGCGATGGTAGGCCTTGAGGTCGCGCACGATCACGTCGGGCGTCGCACAGCCAAGACCGCCGAACAGGATCGCATCGGCGTAGTATTCGAAAATCATCGCCCGGCCTTCGAAAATGTCGAGGTACTGCCGCAGCCACTGAAAATATTTACGATTGAGCACGCAGGCCGGATCGTCGATCGCGTGCGCGTAGCAGCGCTCGCGCGGCGCCCATTCCAACCATACGTTGTCGCGCGGACGCAGCGCCGGGTCCGGCTCCAGCGTGTCATGGTACGCCAGATAAGCGGCTGGAATTTCGATCCCCGCCTGCGCCAGCGCCGCGCCAACCGTATCGACCACCTTCATATATTGGAGTTGCGGCGAAAGCGCGGTGCATTGTGTACAGCGGCACCATCCGCCGTCGCGCAAGTCCGCGCCCCACACGTGCAGCATCCGGTTCTCCGGATAATCGCGAACATAGGCGATTGCATTGTCCCGCACGATCGCCAGCGCCTCCGGATTGGAAACACAGAAGTTGCCGCGTTGCGTCCGCGCGCCATTATCGCCTGCGGCGACGCCTGCGGCGAAAAACTCCGGATGCGAGGCGAACAGCTCTCGCGGCATCAGCAGTTGCACGATATGGCCGCCATATTCCGCATCGATCTTAAATCGTGAGAGCAGCGGATTGAGCTGATCGATCCGAAGCTGCGTATCCTGGGTATGGCGGATAAACATGAAAGCATTCATTCCGCGCGCGGTCATCCACGGGACGAATAAACGATCGTGACTCAGATGCTCTTCAAGGCGGGCCGGATCCGAGTAATGCCAGGTCATCAGGTCCGAGACGAAGGCGCGGCGATCGAACGCCGGCGCGACGGTTCGCGAAACGATCCGCCGCAATGCGGCCGCCTCGATGTGCTGCGGAAATGCGGGCTCGCGCCACGGCGCAAAGGTGGCGCCCAGTTCCTCGAACAGGCTGCCGATCGCATACAGCAAGGCGCGGCCACTGGCGCCGACAATCTCGATTTTCTTCTGATCGGCTTTGATTCTGAAGCTATCTCCGGAAAGCGGAGTCTCAGCGGCCGGATCATGTTGCGGCGCTTGAGGATCAAGCTCGACGATCACGGTATGGCCGGCCAGGCCGGGAACAGGCGACGAAACAATTTCGACTCCCAGCATCGCGCTTAGCCGCGCCGCCAGTCCGCGCGCCGCAAACGAAATGCCCTCGTGGGCAGGCGCGTGCCTGACGGCTATGCTACCTCTGCTCTCTTTCATAAGCTAAGAGCTCCCGGTTTTGCTGATCGCAGTTTTGCCGCCGTCCGCCGGATGATACCATCAGAGTCAAATTCAGACCTCTTAACGTCAACTTCGCAGGCTCTCGTTGCATCCGAACCCATGCCAACTCCCAACGAAATTCTGACCGAGCTTAAAAAGATCAAGTACCCGGGCTTTACGCGTGACATCGTCTCGTTCGGGATGATCAAGGATATCGAGGTCGCGCATCATGGCGTAAAGATTATCCTGAATCCGCCCGCCGCCAAGCCCGAGTTGATCGTGCAAATTGTCGATAACATCAAACAGGCGGTCACCGCGATGGGTGGCGTGCCCGCGGTTGAGGTGACCGTCGAAAAAGCGCCGCCGCCGCGTGCCGCCGCCGGCTTGCAGCGACGATCGATTCCCGGCGTCAAGACTATCGTCGCGGTGGCGAGCGGCAAGGGCGGCGTCGGCAAATCGACCGTGGCGGTAAATCTGGCGCTGGCGATCTCCTCGCTCGGACGGCGGGTCGGGCTGATGGACGCCGACGTCTATGGGCCCAGCGTCGCCATGATGCTGGGCGCCGATCAGGAAATCCGCGTCACGGCCGAAAAGCGGATTGTGCCACTCGACCGCTTCGGCATCCGCTACGTCTCAATGGCGTTGTTTATCAATGAGGATACCGCGGTCATCTGGCGCGGACCGATGGTCACCAAGCTCGAAAGCGAATTTCTCTTCAACGTCGAGTGGGGCGAGCTCGATTGTCTGGTGCTGGACCTGCCACCCGGAACCGGTGACGCGCAACTGACGATCACGCAGCGGGCGGCGCTCGACGGCGGCGTAATCGTAACCACGCCCCAGGAATTGGCGCTGGTTGACGTGCGGCGCGGGATGGCGATGTTCAGCGAAGTTAACGTGCCGGTGCTGGGCGTAATCGAGAACATGAGCTATTACGAGTGCGGCAAGTGCGGCCACCGGCATGACATCTTTAATCATGGCGGCGGAGCGAAGCTGGCGGATGAGCTAGGCGTGCCGTTCCTCGGCGAAATCCCGATCTTTCGCGAGCTGCGCGAAGGCGGCGATCGCGCCGCGCCGCTGGCGTCGACAAACCCCGATCACCCGGCCAGCATCCGTTTCCGGCAGATCGCGACCCAGGTGCTCGCGCAAATTGAGCATCGCAATTGAACCGCCCGCACGGGGCGCACGATGAAAATCGAGGTCAGGAGACGGCAGGCTCGAAGATGACCTTCGCCGTATTCGACATTGAAACCCGGATCGACAAGCAGCTTCTGAGGCGGGCCTTCCATGCCGCCGATGGAATTTCCGACGACGAGGTATACCGCCGCTTCATCGAAGAGTCGGGCAAGGACTTCGCGCCGATGTCATTGCACGTCCCGATTTCGATCGCGATCGGCAACGTCGGCGAGGATTTCATTTTGCAATCGGTCGAGAGCCTTGCGGCTGCGGACTACTCGGAGGAAGCGCTGGCGCGCGAATTCTGGACCCGCGTCGAGCGTTTCAAAGGATGCCTGGTTACTTACAACGGACGTAACTTCGACCTGCCGGTGCTGGAACTGGCGGCGCTGCGTCATGGCATCGCCGCGCCGAACTATTTCGCCGAATCGAATTCGCCACGTTACCGTTATGCCGGCGCGCGGCATCTGGATTTGCACGAGTACCTGACCAATTATGGCGCGGTCAGGATTCGCGGCGGACTGGATTTGCTGCTCAAGATGATCGGGATGCCGGGCAAGGGCGCGATCGAGGGCTCGCAAGTGCAGGGGCTTTACGAGGCCGGCAGAGTGGATGAGATTCATCGCTATTGCCGCTCGGACGTAATTCAGACCTATTTCCTCTTTCTGCGGGTCGAACTGATGCGCGGGAAAATCGACCGGCCGGCATATGAGCGGGCGCGCGAGTCGGCGTCACCCTTCCTCACGGAACTGGAGCAGCCACTGTGAGCGATAACGGTAACCGCATCTCGCTGATTACCGTGACGCTCAACGAGGAGCAACTCATCGCGCAATGCCTGCGCAGCGCCGCTTTCTGCGACGAGCTGATCGTGGTGGATTCATTCTCCAGCGACCGCACGGTTGAGATCGCGCGTGCCATGAACGCGACGGTCATTCAGCGCGCCTTCACCAATTACGTCGATCAGAAGCAGTTCGCCCTCGATCATGCCAGCGGCGAATGGGTGCTCCTGATGGACGCCGACGAGCAGGCCACGTACGAACTCGGGCGCGAGATCAGCGCGATCGTCAACGCCTCCGGCGCCGCCGACGGCTACCAGATTCGGCGCGTGCTGTACCAACTCGGACATTATTATACGCGCCCGGTTTATCCGGATCGGCCGGTGCGGCTGTTCCGCCGGCTCAAAGCCCATATCGGCGGCCGCGACCCGCACGACAAGGTGGTGGTGGCGGGACGCCTGGGGCATACGCTGCACGCGCCGATTCTGCATTTCAGCTATCTCGATATCGCGGACCATGTAGCGACCATGAATCGCTTCAGTACGCGGGCGGCGGCGGAGCATGATCCCGGTCCGCTGACGGTGCTAAAGATGTTCGCGAACCCGGCCTGGCGCTTCTTCAATTTCTACCTGCTGCGCGGAGGGTTTCGCGACGGCGGCCGGGGATTGTATGCTGCGATGGCCTCGGCATTTTACGTATTCTTGAAATATGCGAAGTTGTATGAGCGGCGTTTGAGCGGCGGCCGGCAGGGCTGAAGGTCCGCGGTCGTTGAGCCGACGCCTCGCATCGCGTTACCTTATCCCGAATAACTGCTAGCCTGTTTCGGGCGAAATGAAACGCCTGCTCCGTTACATCGGCCGTTATTGGCATCGCTACCTCTTCGGCGTTTTTTGCACGCTCGCGACCGCCGTCCTTGGCATGACGATTCCTTATCTGGTGCGCGAGGCGATCAACGCTATCCAGGCGGACCGGCCCGCGCAGCTCGCATTCATCGTGAAGCTGATCTGCGCCGCCGCAATCCTGGGTGGGACCGCGCGATGGTTCTCGCGCTTCGTGATTTTCAATTGCGGCCGCGATATCGAATACAATCTGCGCAACGATCTGTTCGCGCATCTGGTCAAACTCGGCCCCGGTTTTTACGAGCGGCTCAAGACCGGCGACCTGATGTCACGCCTGATCAACGATTTGACCGCCGTGCGCATGATGATCGGACTCGGCGTGCTGAGCTTCACCAGCACTCCGCTGGTATGGGTTTTGTCGTTGTCCGTGATGCTGTCCTTGAGCGCCAGTCTGACCGCCGCCTCAGTCACGCCTTATGTGATTCTGTTTGTCGTGATGTACCGGATGTCGCATTCGATCATGGACCGCAGCCTGCATTTGCAGGAAGGCATCGGAGCGATTGGCGCCAAAATTCAGGAAAGCCTGGCCGGCATACATATTGTAAAGGCCTACACCCTGGAAGAGCATCACGCCGCTCAGTTCCGCAAACTTAACGATGCCTACAACGAGCAGGGACTCGCCCTGGCCAGGATTCGCGGTGCTCTGTTGCCGATGATTCGCGGCGCGGCGGCGGCATCCACCATGATCGTGCTGATCTATGGCGGCTCGCTGGTGATGAAGCATCGAATTTCGATCGGCGATCTGGTCGCTTTCATGACCTACCTGGTCGCCCTCGCATGGCCGACCACTTCGCTCGGCTGGACCATCTCGGTTTACCAGCGCGGCCGGGCGGCGATGAAGCGGCTGCAGGAAATTTTCGAAACCACCTCGTCCGCGATGGTGGAGGAAAACGGCAACTTCAAGTTACAGGCCACCGGCGCGGCTGCGTGGGAGGGGGTCTATTTCAGCTACTTCGCGGATCGCGATGGCGATCCGAACGGCACCGCACCGGTGTATGCGCTGCGCAACATCAATGTGAAGGTAGGCGCCGGCGAAAAGCTCGCGATCGTGGGCCGGACCGGATCCGGTAAATCGACCATGATCAAACTGCTCACGCGGCTGATCGACCCGACCGTCGGACGGGTAACCATCGACGGGCGAGACCTTCGTGAATTGCCGCTCGGCGCATTGCGCCGGACGGTGGGCGTGGTGCCGCAGGAGCCGTTACTGTTCTCGGACACGCTGGCGCGTAACATTGCGTTCGGGCGAATCGAGGCGTCGCCGGACGAAATCGCACAAGCTGCTCACGTCGCCGGACTGGATAACGATATCGCGGTGCTGCCGCGCGGTCTCGATACGATCGTGGGCGAACGCGGCATGTCGCTCTCGGGCGGGCAGAAGCAACGCGTCACGATTGCGCGGCTGCTCGCCTATAACCCGTCAATCGTCGTGCTCGATGACGCCCTATCGTCGGTTGATACCGAAACCGAGCGATCGGTGCTTGAAAGCCTGAGCCAGAGCGTACGCGGCCATACCACCATCGTGGTATCGCATCGGGCCTCCACCGTCCGCGACGCCGATCAGATTATCGTGCTCGACAAAGGCGAAATCGCGGAGCGCGGCACGCACGAGGAACTGATGGCGCGCCGTGGAATCTATGCCGAGCTGTTCCATCGTCAACTGCTTGAGGAGGAACTGGCGCAGTATTAGCCGGCCATGGATATTCGCGAAGAAAAGAAGCTTGAGCGGGTCGGCGAAACCACGCTGCTGCGTCGGGTGTGGAGCTTCGTGCGTCCGTACCAGAAGCTGTTCTGGATCTCCGTGATTCTGATGCCGCTCAACACCATCTTTGCGCTTACCCAGCCCTATCTGGTCAAACTCACCATCGACATCTTCCTCGACCCGCGGCATCGCCGTGCGGCGCCTGGATGGCTGCGGCCGATCGTATCGATCACCGGTGGCCACGGACTGCTCGCGATGGGCCTGCTCTACGCGGCGATGCTGGCGGGTGAATTCGCGACCTTTTACGGACAGTTTTATCTGACCATGATGGTTGCGCAGTACAGCATGTCGGATCTGCGCACGACGCTATTCAAGCATGTCGAGCATCTGCCGATGGCATTTTTCGATCGCACGCCGGTGGGCCGCCTGGTCAGCCGCATGACCACCGATATCGATGCCATCAGCGAGATGGTCAATGCAGGTTCGCTCACCATCTTCAACGACGTGCTGACCCTGGTGGCGATCGTCGCGATCATGTTTTCGCTCGATATCCGGCTGGCCCTATGGACGCTGTGCGCGATTCCGCCGCTGCTGGTGTTCGTGAATTTCTTTCGCGTGCGCGCGCGCGTGGTGTACCGCCAGATTCGCGAGCGGCTGGCCGCGCTCAACGCCTATCTTTCAGAATCGTTGGCCGGGATGGCGGTGATCCAGTTATTCACCCGCGAGCGTGAAAGCCGCCGCGAATTCGATCAACTTAATCTGCGCGCGCGGGAATCGCTGATGCTGGCCAATATCTATGAGGCCGGCCTGTTCTCTTCGGTCGAGGCCCTCAGCGCGATTACCATTGGCATTATTCTGTGGGCCGGCGGCGGTTCCGTGATCCGTAATCTGATCGGGCTCGGCACCCTGGTCGCCTTCATGGACTATACGCAGAAGTTCTTCAATCCACTGCGCGAAATGTCGCAGAAGTATACCGTTATGCAGTCCGCGATGGCGGCCATGGAGCGCATCGAGGATTTGCTCGAAGAGCGGGAGGTGATCAGTCCGCCGCGGCCGGCGCGGATCGCCAATCGCACCGGTTCGATCGTGTTCGAAAACGTGGATTTCGCCTATCGATCCGGCGAACCGGTACTTAAGAATCTAAGCCTCACGGTCGAGCGTGGCCAGAAGGTGGCGATCGTGGGCGCCACCGGTTCGGGCAAAACCACCATCATCAAATTGCTGACGCGCTTCTATGACGTCAGTGCCGGACGCATTCTGGTCGATGGGGTAGACGTCCGTGAATGGGACTTGACCGAACTGCGCCGCACGATCGGATTGGTCCAGCAGGAGGTGTTTCTGTTCGCCGGCGACATCACCGAGAACATTCGGCTGGGGCGCGCGGAGATGACCGAGACGGAGGTCGAAGCGGCCCTCAAGCGCGCGCAAGCCTGGCGCTTTGTCGAACGGATGCCGGCCGCTTTACGAGAAGAGGTACGGGAACGCGGCGCTAATTTTTCCTCCGGGCAGCGGCAGTTATTATCGTTCGCGCGCGCGCTGGCATACGATCCGCGCATCCTGGTGATGGATGAGGCGACCTCGAACGTCGACAGCGAAACCGAGCATCTGGTGCAACTGGCGCTCGAACAACTGCTGACCGGCCGCACCGCGCTGGTGATCGCCCATCGCCTGTCCACCATCCAGAGCGCCGATCGAATCGTGGTGCTGAACAACGGCATCCTGCGCGAAAGCGGCACGCATAGCGAACTGCTCGATCAGCGCGGCCTGTACTACCGTTTGTTCGAACTGCAATACGGCGCGCTGCAAACGGCTGAATAGCTCTGCGATGTTGACGATGCGTTTCGGCCGCCGCTTTCCCGCTGTTGGCCGCTATCGATGGCTGCTCGCGCTGGCCGCGGTCGCGATTCTCGGAAGCTGCACCTCGGGATGCGAGGTCGGCTATATCCTTCGCGGCGCTTATGAAGAAGGGCGGCTGTTATGGAATCGTCAGCCGATCAAGCAGGTGCTCGCACGTCCCGATTTGCCGTCCGCCACCCGAACCAGGCTCGAAACGGTGCTCAAGGTGCGCGATTTCGCGCGCGACCGGCTCGGGCTCAAGGTCGGCGGCGCCTATGCGAGCGTCACACAGATCGACAGCGGCGCGATCGTATGGGTGGTGATGGCGGCGCCACGCGATTCGCTGACGCCGGTCACCTGGTGGTTCCCGATCGTGGGCAGCGTGCCCTATCGGGGATACTTCAATAAGCAGGCGGCGCTGGACGAGGCCAAAAGTCTCGAGGACTCCGGCTACGATACTTTTGTACGGCCCGCGGTCGCCTTTTCGACCCTTGGATTCTTCAACGATCCGCTGCTGTCGAATCTGCTGAAGCTGAAGCGGGTCGAACTGGCTGGCGTTATTATCCACGAATTGTTTCATCGTACGTTTTTCGTCGCCAGCGACGTGATGTTCGACGAGTCGGCGGCAAGCTGGGTTGGCAGCCGTGGCGCGGTCGATTTTTTCACCGCGACCGAGGGCGCCGGATCCGCCGATGCGATCGCGGCCCGCGGCATACTGGACAGCGATTTGCGCTTCGCTTCCTTCCTGTTGCAAGCGCAGGCGCGGCTGCTGCGTCTTTATCAGAGCAAGCGTACGCACTCTGAGATCATCAAGGATCGCGAGCCGATGTTCGCTAAAATCAAAGCGGATTATGCGGCACTGAAACCTGAGTTGTCGGGACTCGAACGCTTCGATCTCGACCGTGAGCCGCTAAATAACGCGGTCTTGATCAATTATCTGATCTATTTTCATCAGCTAGGGGATTTCGCGAAACTTGATCGAATGAACCATGGAGACGCCCGCGCAACGATTGGTCGGATTATCGAACTGGCGAAGTCCCAACCATCGGATCCCTTCAATGCGATCGCACAGGCTGCAAACGATACCGGTTCCTCAGGCCCTTAGGCGAAGCGGGTGTCGCTCAGGGCGGAGGTTAACGCGCCGCTCAGCTCGGCCTCGAATCCGGCAAAGAAGTGATCGGCGCCCGCTATCAACTTGAGCGTGGAAGGTCGTGCAATTTTCCGGTGAAAGGCTTCCAGATCGTTCGTCTTGCAAAATGAATCGCGATCGCCGGCAATCAGCACCAACGGTTTGTCCCATTCGGCAACATCCGGCGGCTCCATCACCGAGACCGGCAACGCCACCGCGACGACCGCAGCGACTTCGGCCAGCCGAGGCGCGGCGATGACGGATACGCGCGCCCCAAATGAATAGCCGGCCAGCACGATACCGTCCTTGCGCAGCCCCGGTTGTTCGCTCAGGAACCTGACCGCGGCGATCGCATCTTCGATCTCCGCGCCGCCGCCACCGTGCTTACCTTCGCTGCGGCCCACGCCGCGAAAATTGAAGCGCAGGGTCGCGAATCCGAGCGCCCATAGCGACTCGAGAATCGCCCGCACCACGTTGTTATCCATCGAGCCGCCATACAGCGGATGCGGATGACAGACCACCGCCCCATGCATCGGAGCGTCCGACTCAGGCGCAGCGAGCCGTCCTTCGAGCGTGAGGCCATCCGACTTGAAGGTAACCGTCTGCTCGTTCATGCAACCTCCTTCCCTGAATCAATGCGCGCCCTCCCCGACGGCGACCATCGGGGCCCGTTTGGGCAGCAGCAGGATCAATGGCAGCACAGCTATCGCCATCATCATGGAAACCCAGTTCGCATCGTTATAGGCCATCATGGTCGCATGCCGGTTCAGCGAGTTTCCGATCAGCGCCAGCGCGCTGTGATGAGCGTCGGGCCGGCTGTAGCCGAATTGGAACATCCGCGCCTGAATGCCGGCCTGCGCCTGCCGGAAGATAGGTGCCGCGCCGTTCACGCTATGCACCAGCCGCGAGTGATGAAACTGGGTGCGGCGAGCGACGATCGTTGCGATCACCGCGTACGCGAGATTTCCGGCTACCCGCCGCGTCAGGGTGTACAGGCCCGCGGCTGCGGTCATCCGCGGCCGCGGCACCGTGCTGAGCGAAATCGTGCTGAGCGGAACCATGGTACTGCCCAGCCCGCCGCCCAGCAGCAATAGCGGCACAAGAAAAGTCCAGTAACCCGCCTCGAGCGACAGATGACAAAGCTGCCACTGCCCGATCGCGAGCACGGCCAGACCGACGAAGGTGTTAACCCTGAGATTGACGTGATTATAAATTGCGCCCATCAGCGGCATCAGCAGGAACATGGTGGCCGCCCGCGGCATCAGAACCATACCGGCCGCGTAGGCCGTATAGCCGAGCAGGTCCTGGGTTAGCTGCGGGATTATGAAGGTGGACCCGTACAGCACGAAGCCCAGCAACGCACCCATCGCGGATCCGACACTGAGTTGAAGATTACGGAAAAGCCGGAAATCGACCACCGGCTCTTCGGCGTAAAACTCCCACACCAACAGCCCGCCGAGACCGAAAACCGCGACGATGGTCCCCAGTACAATCCAGTTCGACGCAAACCAGTCCACGTCCTGGCCCCGCTCCAACACGATCTGCATCGCCGTGAGTCCAGCCGTGAGCAGGCCGATTCCGGCCCAATCGACCCGCAGCAGGCCGCGCTTGAGATACACCGGATCGCGCACGAATGCGCTGGTCATGAGAATGCCGACCAGGCAAATCGGGATGTTGATATAAAAAATCCAGCGCCATCCATAATGATCGACCAGCCATCCTCCGGCCACCGGGCCGAAAGCCGGCGCCAGCATCACCCCCATCGCATAGATCGCCATCGCCATCCCCTGCTCGGTCGGCGGAAAAGTCTCGCGCAGGATGGCCTGCGAACTTGGAATCAGACTGCCTCCGCCGGCGCCCTGCACCACCCGCCAGAACAGCATCTGATGGAAATTCTGCGCCGTGCCGGCCATCGCCGAACCCACCGTGAACAGGATCATAGAACCGACGAAAAGCCGCTTGCGCCCGAGCAGAGCACTCCACCACGCCGTCATCGTGATCATGATCATCTCGGCGATACTGTAGGCGGTGGAGACCCAGGTGATCGTGAGCAGGTCCTGGCCGAAGCTGCCCATCATATGCGGCATCGCCACGTTCACGATGCTCACGTCCATCACCGACAGCACCGTCCCGCACATGATCGAGGCGGTGATCAGCCATTTGCCGGCTGACGGAGCGGCCGCCGGCAAAGCGGTTAGCGTGCTCGGACTGGCTGCCATGATGATGTCCTGTTCCGATCCTGCGGCGCATCGTCAGCCGCCTTTAGCCAGACTTTCACTTCCGCGGATAGGCCGGGACGCAGATGGGTTGGCGGGTCCTGTCCGTGATCGAATCGAATACGAACCGGGAGCCGCTGCACCACCCTAATCCAGTTGCCGGTCGCATTCTCGGGCGGCAACAGGCTATAGAGCGCGCCGGTCGCGCCGCCGAGGCCTTCAACATAGCCGTCGAAATCGCGCCCCAGCGCATCGACATGGATTGTCGCGCGCTGGCCGGGGTGAAGTTCCCCGATCCAGGTCTCCTTGAAATTCGCGGTCACCCACAGGTCATCGAGCGAGGTGACGGAAAACAACCCTTGTCCGGGCTGCACCCGCTCGCCAATTTCAACCGTCTTGTTGCCGACGATTCCATCTACCGGCGAATGGATTTTCGTGTAGCTCAGATTAAGTAGCGCCTCGTCCAATGCCACCTGCGCCGCCGCGATGGCGGCCTGCCGCACCGCGACGTTTTTCAAGGCAGCGGCGGCCGCAGCTTCATCCGCCTGCACCGTAGCCACCGCCACCATCTCGGCGCTGATAATATTGTCGTACTGCTCGGCCGAGGCCACGTGCTCCTTGAGCAGAGCCGTGTAGCGGCGGGCATCGGACTGCGCCCTCGCTTCGCGCGCGCGATCCTTATTCACCTTGGCGGTGGCGGCGACATAGCTGCTTTGCGCCGACCCAGTCAGTGCGGCGGCCTCGGCAAGGGCGGCCCGTTGCCGATCGACCGCCAGTTTGTAGTCGCGCGGGTCAAGCTCCACCGCGAGCTGGCCCGCTTCGACCCTTTGCGTGCTTTTGACGTGAACTCCGATGACGGTACCCTGGATTCGCGATCCAACCGGCGAAATGTCGGCCTCGGTTTGTGCGTCCTCGGTCGCGACGTAGGACTGAACATAGTTCCAGTAGCGGACACCCTCGATGATCAGACCGGCCAGCACGAAGGCTGCAAACATGGCCCTCAACGGGTGAGATTTGAGCGAGATCCAAAGTTTGGCGGCAAAATTCATGGGTTGGCGCCATCGACCCGCGCCGCTGAAGCATGCGCGGTCCCGGCCTCGCTTTCACCTGCTACTGCATTTGCCGTAATCGCGCCGCCGCCGATACGGCCCGCGATCCAGCGCAAAAATTCGTGTCTTTCCGCCTTGAAGGCTGCATCGTCCGAAGCCAGCCCGGTGGCGAGCCGGACGATATGTGGAAAGGCCAGCGGGAATATGGTCAGTCCCAGCATCGAGATCATCCACTGGGCGGGATCGACTTCCTTTTCCAGCGATCCGCGTTCGATCCAGCGCCGGAATATCGCCAGCGCCTGATCGAACAGCTTGCGACGCTCCTCGGCCGCCACCGTACCGCCGCCGGTGGCCAGCGCCTCCCAATGGAGCAGGCGTATCCACACCGGATCGCGCGCGGCATTGTCGAACCAATGCACCAGCGCGCTACCAAGATCTTCGGGCGTGCTTTCCATGATACTGGCGCGCTGAGCCAGCTTATGCCGCAGCACCTCGCGATAAAGCCCGGCCTTCGATCCGAAGCAATAGAACAGCATCCGCTTGTTCACGCCGGCCCGCCGTGCGATTGCGGCGGTGCGCGCCCCTTGCGGACCGTTGGCCGAGAACTCGGCCAGCGCCGCCCGCAAAATTTTTTTTCGAGTAGTCTCCAGATCGTGCGCCCGCATTTGTTATCCACCCGGTTAACAATTATTAACCGCGCGGTTAACGTGGGTCAAGCGCACGCGATTGGAAGCGGCCGAAGACGGAATTGCCATGAGGCTCGACGGCATTTCCCAACGCCTGCCGGCTTCGCGCCCGGGCGCTAGCGGGAATCGCCAAACTTTCGTGTTAGAATTCACCTCTTAACGATTCAACTTGCAGGAGTGCACCGATGCCGTCCAAGTTCATTGCGCTTAACGACGAAATTTACAAATACGTGATTGACCATGGTCATAATCGGGATCCGCTCCGCACCGAGCTCGAAGCCGAGACGGCCAAACTTGGCGGCTGGCTGCCATGCATGCAGACCGCCTCCGAACAGGCCACCCTGCTCGGCCTGCTGGTTCGCGCGATCGGCGCAAAGTCCGCGCTCGAAGTCGGTACCTTTACCGGCTATAGCTCGATGATCGTTGCACGGGCTCTGCCCGCGGATGGTCATCTGCTGTGCTGCGACGTCAGCGCGGAATGGACCTCGGTCGCCCAGCGCTATTGGGAGAAGGCTGGAGTCGCCAGCAAGATCACCCTCAAGCTCGGTCCCGCGCTCGACACCCTTAAAGCCCTGCCCGCCACCACGATTTTCGATTTTTCGTTCATCGACGCCAACAAAAGCGACTACTGCGCCTATTACGAAGCGGCGCTCAAGCATACCCGGCCCAACGGCTTGATTCTGCTCGACAACGTGCTGTGGGGGGCGCGCATCTTCGATAAGTCCGATCAGGATGGCGAAACCGTAGGCGTGCGCCAGGTCAACGATCTGGTGGCAAACGACAGCCGGGTCGAGGCCGTGATGCTGCCGTTTGCCGATGGCGTCACCGTCTGCCGCAAGAAATAAGGGCCGCTTCAAATTTCTCTTCGCACGATAGACAAAAGATGGAAGAACGCTACGACCCAATTAAAATCGAACCCTTCTGGCAATCCGAATGGGAACGGCAGGATCTGTACCTGACCGGCGACGATCGCTCGCGCCCAAAATTCTACCTGCTGGAGATGTTCCCCTATCCCTCCGGCAACGGACTGTCGGTTGGGCATCTGCACAACTACGTGCCTTCGGATGTGGTGGGCAGATTCAAACGGATGACGGGTTATAACGTCCTGCATCCGATGGGCTGGGACGCCTTCGGTCTGCCGGCCGAGAACGAGGCGCTGCTCAAGGGATCACATCCCAAGCAGACCGTTCCGCAGTATGCGGCGAACTTCAAACGCCAGTTGAAGCTGTCGGGTTGCGCTTACGATTGGACCCGCGAGATAAACTCGTCCGCGCCCGAGTACTATCGATGGACGCAGTGGTTTTTCCTGCTGATGTATCAGCGCGGTCTCGCCTACCGCGCGGTGGGGTCGCAATGGTGGTGCGAGCAATGCCGCACCATCCTGGCCAACGAGCAGGTGGTCAACGGCTGCTGCTGGCGCCATCCCGATACCGCGGTCACCAAAAAAGACCTCGAACAGTGGTATTTCAAAATCACCGATTATGCCGACCGGCTGCTCGAAGACCTCGACCTGGTCGATTGGCCCGAGCCGATCAAGCTGATGCAGCGCAACTGGATTGGCCGTTCGGAGGGCGCCGAGATCGGCTTCGCGGTGAGCGGTCATCCCGATAAAACGGTGCGCTTTTTCACCACCCGTCCCGACACCGTGTTCGGCGTCTCATTCCTGGTGCTCGCGCCCGAGCATCCGCTGGTGGCGCAAATCGCCACCGCGGCGCAGCGTCCCGCGGTCGAAGCCTACGTCGATCAGGCGCGCCGCCAGAGCGAAATCGAACGGCTCTCGACGATCAAGGAAAAGACCGGGGTATTTACCGGCGCGTACGCCTTAAACCCATTCTCGAACGAAGATATCCCGATCTGGATCGCCGACTACGTTCTGATGGGCTACGGGACCGGCGCGATCATGGCCGCGCCCGGCGAGGATCAACGCGACTTCGAATTCGCCCGCAAGTACGCGCTCCCGATTCCGCGCGTGACGGCGCCGCTCGACGGCAGCACGCCGGATGGCGATCGCGCCTTTGGCGAGCACGGCGTCACCGTCAATTCAGCCTTCCTCGATGGCCTCAAGACCGCGGACGCGGTGGCCGCGGTATGCCAGTGGGTTGAGGATCACGGCATCGGGCGGCGAACGGTGAGTTACCGCATGCGCGATTGGCTGATCTCGCGCCAGCGCTACTGGGGTGCGCCAATCCCGATTTTATATTGTCATGGGGCGTGTGGTTTCGAGCCCAGCACTGGCGACCCACAGTCGGATACCGTCCTGAACATATTGCAGGCCAGACCCCCCGTTGCGGTACCGGTGCCCGAAGCGGACCTGCCGGTCGCGCTGCCCGATATGAAGGATTACCAACCCTCGGGTACCGGACGATCGCCGCTCGCCAATGTACCCGAGTTCGTCAACACCACCTGCCCCCAATGCGGCGGACCGGCGCAGCGCGAAACCGATACGCTAGACGGTTTCGCCTGCTCGTCATGGTACTTCCTGCGCTTCGCCTCGCCCCATAGCGATCAAGCGCCGTTCGAGCGCGCGGCGGCCGATTATTGGCTGCCGGTCGATCTTTATATCGGTGGTGCGGAGCACGCCGTGATGCATCTGCTGTACGCGCGAATGTGGACCAAGGTGATGTACGACGCCGGCCTGATCGACTTCAAGGAGCCGTTCTCGGTACTGCGCAACCAGGGCATGGTTTGGGCCGCCGACGGACAGAAGATGTCCAAGAGCCGCGGCAACGTTGTCACGCCCGATTCGATGATCGATCAGTACGGCGCCGACGCCTTGCGCTTGTGGGAACTGTTCATGGGTCCGTTCGAGGAGCCGACCAATTGGAACGAAGACGGGGTGGCCGGCACCGTTCGCTATCTGACCCGCGTATGGACGATGGTCCGCCGCTACGTCGAGGCGGGATGCCCGGCCGGAGCGCCTGGGGCGGATACCGTTCGGCGCGCGCACAAGACGATTTCGACGCTCACCAATCACCTCGATCGAACGCGATTCAATACTGCGCTGGCGGCGCTCATGGATCAACTCAATTATTTGTCGAAGCTGACTCCCGAGGCGGCCGGCCGCTTCGCGATCGAGACCTATGTGTTGATGCTCGCGCCGATGGCTCCCCATATCGCCGAGGAATTGTGGCGCGCGCTCGGTCACGATCGTTCGATTCATCTGGAATCATGGCCGGCCTTCGATCCGGAACTGGCCCGCGACGAGATGGTCACCGTGGTGGTGCAGATCAACGGCAAGGTGCGCGATCGTTTACAGGTCGGCGCGGGTACGGCGGAAGACGAGGTACGCGCGATGGCGCTGGCCAGCGATGCGGTCGTGCGCCATCTGAACGGCAAGCCGCCGCGCAAGATCATCTACGTCCCGGACAAGCTGCTGAGCATCGTGGCGTAAACGCATTTGCGCCGAGGCCAAAAACGGCGGACAAGAAAATGCGCAAAAAAAAGCCCGGAGCAGATGCCCCGGGCCTTTGGATCAAAGACGCTTAGCAATTAGTTCTTCGACAGGTTCCCGTTGATGGAGATTTCTCCGGTGCCGGGGATTGGAGTCGTGCTACCGCCCGAGACGAAGATATTTGAAGTTGTGATATTGCCGGTGCCGGTTTCCGTAGCAAACGGACCCGTACCGCCCTCGACGACATAGGTCAGATTCGTTGAGTAATAAAGTGTCGATGTCGAGGTATTCAAGTCGGCCAAACAGAAGTTTCCGCCAAATGAGATGTTAACGGCCTTACCGTTTGCGGCGGTTAATGTCCCGATGCCAAGTCCGCTGAGACAAGCTCCGTTGCTGCTCCCGAGGATAATCGTATAGCAGGCATCCAAGGTAGACTTGCCCAAGCCGGTGCCCTGCACCTGACCCGACATTTGAACGAAATCACAGTTACTGGAGGAACAGCTCGCAGTGATGGGGTTGTTCGCACATCCGCCGGCATCAAGCGATTCGGTTAACCGCCCGTTTGCCGAGAATTTCGTGACTGGCTTGGGATTAGACGTGTTGGCATTAACCGCGTTTGAACCCGCCGCACCTCCCGATGATGCCGAGTTGAGTAGCTGATCCAGTGGTCCCGAGCCGCCGAACAAATCCACTGATCCCGCCCAACTGCTCGCTGCAACTGCAAAAAGCAGAAATGCAGCAGCAATGCCGGTAAATCGTTTTTCGCGATAGCTTTGCGTACTGTTTCATTGATCCCTCCTTGTTCTGGCCATGCTGAATTGAATTCAGCATGCTTTTACACATACTTAAGAGATATGAATGTTTATATATACTTTTGGCCATTTGCAACAGATTGCATTACTTTCTTTAGAGGCTTTTGTCATTTTGGCAAGGAACGCATTGCGCTTGCGCGCGTGACGTATCGATTCGACAGATACCACTGCGGTCGATGGAAAAGGTAAACTGTCGAAATGCCTAACGAACTGCTCAGGATCACGCGTAATCGGAACTACGTCATCTTCGCGCTCAACCGGCCCGAGAAGCGCAATTCGCTCAATGCCGCGATGATCGAGGCGTTCGATCGCGGCCTCGGCGAGGTCGAGACCGATCGCGAAGTGCGCGCGCTGCTGATTCGCGGCGAGGGGCGCGGCTTTTGTTCGGGAATCGATCTGGCCGAAGCGGCCGGTATGGAACGCGGCAACGATCCGTCGCCGCTCGAGCATCTGTTTCGCCGGCTTGAGCAACTGCCGATTCCAACCGTCGCGGCGATTCGCGGCGCGGCGATCGCCGGCGGACTGCAACTGGCGCTGCATTGCGATTTAAGAATCGCTTCCGACGACCTCCGGATGGGCATGACGCTGGGCAAAATCGGGCTGACGGTGCCGTTCGACTTCGCGCGCAAACTGATCGAGACGGTGGGCGCGCCCAACACCAATTACATCCTACTGACGTCCGATCTGCTCGATGCGCAGCGCGCGGTAGCGATGGGTCTGGTGCATGAAGTTGTCAGCAACGAAGACCTCGACCCCGCCGCCATCGCGATGGTCGAGAAGCTGGCCGGCAACGCCCCGCTGTCGATGCGCTCGCTCAAGCTGATCGTACGGCGATGCGTCCGCGACGCCTTTGACGCCGAGCACGGGGACCTCGAAGAATTTTCGGCCAAGGTGCGCAACAGCGCGGACTTCAGGGAAGGCGCGCGCGCGTTCGTGGAAAAGCGCAAGCCGGTCTGGCGCGGCGAATGACGGGCCGCGGGCGATTACCCGGCCGGCGCCGCGCTTACATCACGGATTTGCGTTCTTCAGAGCGGAATAGTTGGAGAGTGCATAGCTGGAGAGTGCCCGGACCCAGGTCGGAGCGTGGTGCGCCCGGAGGGATTTGAACCCCCAACCCTCGGATCCGAAGTCCGATGCTCTGTCCAGTTGAGCTACGGGCGCACATGCCGTCGATTTTCTCAACAACTATGCATAGTAGAAAATGCCGGAGCCAATTTCGAGCTGAATCGCTGTCTCAACCTGTGCTCTTTCGGGCGCCCGATTTCTGCGATTGTCCTTAAGGCTAGCCACGGCGCCGTCTCCGCTCACCGGCTTACTTAAAAGCGCCGTTTGGCCGTCGCAGGGATTTGAATTGGCGGCAACATAAAGTTGGCGTCATGGTTCAATCCCCGTCAGGCGCGCGCCGACATACTCAGCTACGACGCCGTGATGATGAATGATCAGGGCGTCCAGGCTCGGCGACAGCGTCATGAACGGCATCGCACCCGATCTTTGCGCGGCGTGGGTGCTTTCGATCGTGCTAAGATCTTCCCGAATCGCGTCTCTCATCGCCACCTTTGAATACTCCTGAGCAATTCTGACTGTGGGGCTCGTGGTACGCTGCTGATAGTACTTTACGTGCCAATCGGTGTGATCCACGTCCACTGGCCAGAATTCATGGCACAGCATCCATCCGTCCCCCAGGAACAGATGAAAGTTCGGGAAAATGACGAATTCGTCGAATACCCAATTATCCCGCCGCTCAAAGTTCAATGACGCCCATCGCCGGGTTTTCAATTCGTTGGCATCGCCCGCGTTGAGGAAGGCTAAAGAGCTCAGCTCAAAGGCCATCGCCTCCGCAGGTTTCGGCTCATGATGCAGGTTTTGGTAATACGTGAGCTTACAATGCCTGCCCAGCGACTGCGCGGTGGGTACGATGGGATCACTGCGAAAATCAGGTATGGATCGCCGATGGACGGCTAAAACGTGATAGGCCTCAATAAAGGCATCCTGAAAAGTCTTCCAGTTCGAAGCGAGCCTGGCGCTCCACCAGCCGCTCAACTCCATCTCGGCAAAAGGAAACCCGTCGAGTAGTCCGGCGACCGGCTGGAGATAGTCGCGCAAACTCTCTTCCGGTTCAATATTCAAGTGGACGAAAATGAAGCCCTCCCAGACTTCGATTGCGAGCGGGATCAAACTCAAATCCGCTTTATCGCAACCCCGGAACTCTTGCTCCAGTGGAATATTCACGAGCGCGCCCTCGGAGTTGTAGGTCCAGCCGTGAAATCCGCATGAAAACGCCTTCGCTGAACCGGCGGCCTGTTTGACCACACGATTTCCGCGATGCCGGCATATGTTGTGAAATGCCCGCAGTACTCCATCGCGGCCTCGGCTTACGATCACCGAAGCTCCTAAGACGTCAATCTGCCTGACGAAGTAGTCACCTGGATTTGGTATGACTTCGACCCGGCCTAGCTGAAACCATACGTGCTTGAAAAGTCTGCTACGCTCAGCCTCGAAATATCCAGATGAAATATTAGGTTCGATCGAAACCTGCCAAGGTTTTGCTGAAGGCGCAAATGCGTCGCTCATATTGCTTTCCTCAATTACTTTTCTCCAGGTTCACGTCGCCGTTGCAAGGCGGCACGGAAATCATGGAGTCAAAATAGTGAGGCGTTCAGCCTCGATCGCATCCGGCACGTCAGGTGAAGAATACACTTCCACCGCCGACGCTATCTCCATAAACGAAAAAGCCAGATTCAGTAAGCGGCATTCTCTCTGTGGCAATTCCTGCAGGTTGAAACCGTTCAAGTGCTTCGAGACTTCTGGCATCCGCTGAAGCATCGCATCGTAAAACCTTCGAATCTCATGCATCGAGGATGAGCGCCGCTTTCGGTTCCTTTCCTGCTCGCTCGCGAGCGACCACGCGGATACAAATCGTTCAAGCTCTTTAAAGTTTTCGGGCAACTCCTCGATCTGCTCGGTTTCGCTCATGCGTTTCCTCATCTTCTGGAACTACTTGCGTTAACTTTTCGCTCCAAACACCACTCCTCGCATCCCACTGTCATCATTGAAATCGGCTCTTGATCTGCAGAAAGCGCGACGGTGGAAAGCTATCGATTACTCCAGGTTGTCCGTACTTTTCTACCGCATGAGCGACTTCGGCGAAGCTTAGCGCCAAATGAAGCAACCTATAATCCGCATCCGACCACGCCGATGCTGGAATCTTGTTCAAGTACTCCAGTATTTCGCCGACGCGCGGAAGCACGGCGTCATAAAACTCCCTCAAATCCTTAAAATCGCTTTCCAGCCGTTTGCGCCATCGCTCATTCTGCGACTGGATGGCCCAATTCCGAGCCCACCCTTCCAACTCACCAAATTGTTCAGGTAAATCAACCATGGCGATAGCTTATTGTTTGTGGAGCAGCCGCGGCCGCGCCGAGTTGCCGCCTTTTCTGACATAACCTTCGACGACATTGTACATATGACGAATCAGCAATTCCTGATCATGCAATATGAACGACTGTTTCCCTCCTGAGCCAATGGCCTCCTGAGCATGCTCAAGGGTAATTGCATCCTCTAGCAAGATGTCTCGTAGCTGCGTGTCACTATATTGCTGATTGAACATTTGGCCGGCGTTCATTGCCGGTGCATGATAATTAGTCACGACCCACGCGGTCCGATCGACTGCAATTGGCCAGAACTGGTGAGTGAAATAGGTTTCCGCGCTGATCCCCATCACACAGTTAGGAAATATATGATGTGCATCGAACGCCCAGGCCGGCAGTCTCCCGGGATTTATACCCGCCTGCTCCTGACCTATATTGCCTTTCGTTGCGCTGGGACCGAACTGATAAGCCAATGCCTCAGTGGGAGTCGGACAATACTTGGGATTGCCGTATACCGACATCGTACGGTGTCTATCATAAACCTGAGCCCAACCGCAGTGGCAAAAGGGATTCTCCGGCCCTGTCAATGAATCGCCCAAAGACCTTTTATGAAGGAATCTGACATGGTAGGTCTCCTGGAACGCATCTATTGCGGTCTTCCAATTCACACGTAACTCCGCCGTGAACCTCGACCATGCGCTATATTTGGCGAAGGGGAAACCCTTAAGCTGGTCCCCGACTTCAGCCAGATAATCGCTGAGGCTCTCGGCGCCCGCAGCATCAAAATTGATGAACACAAAACCACCCCAGATATCCGCCCGGATCGGAGTCAGTCCTAGCTGCCCGCGGTCGAGCTCGAAAAAACCGCCCGCATCAGGAACCGAGGCAAGGGTGCCGTCACTTCTGTATGCCCATCCGTGATAACGACACGCGAAGGCTTTTGAGCTTCCCTTCGACTCCCATACAACCTTGTTTCCACGGTGGGAGCATAAATTGTAGAACGCGCGCACTTTGCCGTCATCGCCTCGAACTATCAATACGGAGGCTTTGTTCGAGGGAACATAAAATGTCACAAAGTCGTTTGCCTGTGGAAGTTCTTCTTCGCGACAGACATTCAGCCACACCTTGGAAAAAATCGACGATTTTTCCCGCTCGAAATACTCGGCCGAGTAATACGGCTCCGCCGAAATCGGTCCAATGCCGAGTTCTGGATAATTCGTCGTCCCAAAATTGCGGTTTTCTTCGTCAGTTCTCATCGTCTTTGTTCTTTCACCTCCGGCGTTCAAGCAAGAATAACGATACCTGCCACTGACTCCGTACTGGACTCACACACCCCCGCTCGCGTCTTCACTGCCCTCGAGACTTGTTCAATCGAATGCGTACAGCATAATTCGGCGCAAGATCGCCAACCTTATTTGCATAGCTCGTCCAAAGATCTCCGGTACGATCATCGAAAGCGATTTGACGCAAAAATGCTCCGTGACGCGGAAGCCTATACAAAATAAACTGTTTGCTATGCGGATCGAAGCTGTATAACCCGTCATTATTAGTATCGGCGAGCCACACCACCCCGCGTACCGGGTCAAGTCGCGCCGCATAGGGGCCACTCGCACGATCGGGCAGATCGTAGAGATGGTGATAATCGGAGTTGGTATCGTACTCTAAAAGCTGCCCTGTTCCAGCCAAGTTCACCCACATCATTCCGTGCTGATCGATCGTCGGCCGCTTCGGTCCGCTGGCTTGTGGAAGCTGAAGCAGTCGATCCACTTTATGAGTGGTCAAGTTAAGCCGACCGATAGTATTGGCCCCGAACTGAGCAAACCAGATGAATTCGCGATCTGGCGTCATCACGGCGCCATACGGCGCTTCCATTTCCTTAAGACCATCCTTACGCGGCGGCAGTGGATATTCGACGGCCCGGTGGGTCTTGGGATCTAACGCGGCCAAATAATTATGAGTAATGTCAGTCAGCCATACCTGGCCATGAGCATCGAACGCCACCTGTCCATGCCAATCCAGAATAAAATCGTGGGTCGCATGGTTTTTGGGCAATACGTGCGCATAAAATGTCCAATGTCCCGATCGCGGATTGAACATCCCACATCCATCGATAGCTTCCAGGGTAACCCATAAGTTTCCTTTGGCATCGCTATTGATAGTATGCGGGTATGTGGGCCCACCGAATGGAATAGGCAAGTATTCGGTATGACCGTTGGTGGGGTCCAGTTTGACCAAGCGGTTGAGGCTGAAATCCACAACCCAAACAAATGGCGATACTGTTGACGTTCCGACTTCACGGTACCAGGAATCCGGATTCGGCTTCAGTGCATATTCCCAGATCGTTACCCCGTCGCCGCCTTCCTTCTCTTCGTGAAACTTGGCGACGGGAAAGTTGTCGAAGTTGTAAGGCATTGCACCGGTCACGAAAGGCAGTATGAGGTTGAGTATGCGATCGGTGAAGAAGTAATCGCTCAAGTTATGACTGCCCTGTGTAAGCCCACCGATCATGCTCTGACTATTGGCGCCTCCAAACTTATTATTGTAAAGCCGCATCGTCTGTAGCATGGCCTTCCAGCCCGCTAACCGTTCTTGCGGGGCCAATCGTGCTATGGAGGAAGCGAACTTCTCCGATGATGCCCAGGGCATCTGATGGCAACCGACGGCACACTGCTTAATCATTTCATTGTGCGCCAAGCCATTCGACCCGCCAGCCGCCGGGACCCATGCAGACGCCGGGACCTGATCAGCAATGTTGCTGACTTTTTTCATCGTGATGGAAAAAGCTATTTTCCCAGCAGTTCGTGAGCGGCCTATTTTGGTTGTGATGAAACCGATCTTGCGACAGTTGAGTGTCAGGGCCGCAATATCTGCATCGCCTTCAACAGCGGGGAATTGAAATCTCCCTTTATCATCGCTGAACACGGTGACCGTTGATGCCCTCAAGTCAGGGCCTTGAATGGTAACCATCACATGATCAACAGGCGCTTTAGCTTCTGTGCGGACCGTCCCGGCCGGAATAACCTCACTGGCCTGACCGTTTCCCGTGATCGTTTCACGAGCGCCGATGTTCGACGTTATTCCAGCAATCGCCACTAACAAACTGAACCACAAAATCGTCGTCGCACGCGCTTTCTCGCCCGAACCAATCAGCATTTTAATCGCCCCTCGCAAATTCATGCCGCGCCTTGATTCAAATAATTCCGCATTGGTAGTCGAAGACGCGTCGAGGCTCCTTAAACGTAGCCACCAGTCCCCTCGCGCCAAACTAAGTCTTCGGTGGTTTCGTTTATTCGCCCACCTCAACGAAGCGCCTGTAATCGAATGCCGCATCTGTAACTGAAGGCTCGTTGAAGATTTCGACCGCCGGCGCCACCGCCATGAAAGCATACGTCAGGTAAAGAAGTAACTTCGCGTCATCCGGCATTTCATGCATCGGATATTGATCCAGGTACGTTGCGATCCGTTCCATTTCCGGCAGTATTGCCGCGTAGAACTCCTCGATCTCCGGCATTGTGCTGGTCAGGCGTTTAACCCGGCGTTCGCCCTGAGTGGGCAGTGCCCAATTCACAAATTTACCAAGCTGGGCGAAGTCAGCGGGCAGTTCGCGGTTTCCTTGTTTCGAGTCATCCATTTGAAGCTTGCACCTTAGGTTCGCGATTCACTTCGAAAGCTCTTTCGGCAAGTGCCCCGGCGTAATGAAAGCTTTCCGATAGCCATCAACCCCTTATCATCGCATCGATAACCTCGTAGCTATGCCGGCACGCGACCTCTTGATCGCTAAAGTTGAGTTCTGTTTTAACTCCCGAACTTAATGAAGCTTGAGTGTTTTCGAGCGTAAACAAGTCTTCAAGCAGCACGTCATAAAGCATAACTTTATTAAACTCTTGCATAATCGATTCGGATGGAACGGCGGGAGGCTTCATATACATCTTAACTTCGTATCTCGTTTGATCGACTGCCACTGGCCAGGCCCATTGAGTTAAGTAATAACCCTCGCCCAGAATAATCTGAAGGTTGGGGAATAGGACGTGAATATCGAAGGCCCAGTTGTTATCTTGTTCGGGATTCAAGCCTGGATGGTTCGTTTGATTTATGCTCGGAGTGTAGGGAGATGATAAACGGGCCAGCTTGAGCGCCAGACTTTCAGAAGGTCGCGGTTTCACCTTGGGATTTCCCCACACCGACACCGACCGATGCCGTTTGAACATGCGGGCCGAAGTAAGATGCGCAAAGGGATTTTCTTTTGCCGCAAAGGCAGAGGCGACCGTGCGGCGATGGAGCGCGACGACATGGTATGCCTCCTGCACAGAATCAAGCACGATCTTCCAGTTGCAACGGAGATCCGTTCGGTAGTGACCGGCCAGTGGAAACGAGAAATCAAAACCTTTAACCAGGGGAGCCATCTCGCCAATCCATTGGTCGACCGTCTCGCCAACGGTTAAGCTTGCATTTACAAAAATAAATCCCTCCCAGCTATCGCTGGCCAAGGGCATAAGTTTCAATTTCGACTTATCAAGATCGAAAAAGCTTTGTTCGTCCGGAATGTATGCAAGTTTGCCGTCTAAATCGTATCTCCAACCGTGAAAACAACAGGTGAAGGCAGAAACGTTGCCGTGAGTGCCGCCGGTTCCAGCTAATTTATTACCCCGATGCTGGCACATGTTATGGAACGCTCGAATGGCGCCGTCCTGGCCGCGAACGACGATTATCGAGGTTCGGAGGATCGGCAGGTCACGAACAAAATAATCTCCCGGTTGACTGATGTCCTCGACCCTTCCCACGCAGAGCCATGATCGCTTGAAGACTCGCTCGCGTTCGAGTTCAAAATAGTCCTTGGAGATGTACGGCTCCACGGGGACTGGCGCGGTTGACAGTCCGAAGCTATGGGTAAAAGATTTGCCGTTTAGTTTCATGATCTTGTTACTCTCCAACCCGTAAGTTTCTTAAGGCGCTGTTACGATACCCAAGGTGGACGTTCATCGCTCCATTACCGCGGCCAAAACCACAAAATCGACAATCAACATCCCGCTTCTGACGAACGCTTGATCGGCACCCTTGTCGCGACCCCAAAATCACACGTTGCATCGCAGCTTTACTATGGCATCGTTGCCATGCGCAATAGTCGGACAGGCAATGTTTATTTGTTTTGATGACGGCTTTTTCAAGGATTAGTTGACGCTGTTTCCGCACTCGCGCCATAGGCATTTCTCAATCACGTAGCCGAACGGTTCGAAGCGTTAGTTGCATTTATAGAATGACCACGCGCAATTCTTTGTACTTTTGCATCGGCGATGCGTGGCTGGAGGCATTCAAACAACGGAAACAAACCCCATCGCGCTGTGGGACTTTCAGGCCGGAATGATGGGACCCTGCAATGCTTTTATAGTCGCGTGATTTCTCAAATGATTTCGGCGCAAGCGGTCAGAACTATACCTGTTTTCCGTTAATTCCGGCCCGCGAGAACATCCATGCCGCCCGAACTATATAAAAATTTTGTAAATTCCTGAATTCGACTTGAGGCACCGAATGATGAGGCAGAGATTTGTCACCCTAATCTCATTCATCATGGGCGTAGCCTGCGGAGCCGCGCTCGCGATGCATTACTCGTCGCCGACGGTTCAACTTTACCGCAGCGTGATCGTACAGCCGTACGAGCCTCCCCGCGGGCTTTGAAGTAGCTTTCTTCAGGCTGGTTTTCGGCTTCGACCGTTGCGGCGGCTTCGGTTTGCCTTCGAGGAAGACCTGATCTATGCACTGACGAGGTTTCGCGAGCGCTGGGCATTCCCACGGAGGCATCAGAGCATGGAACGCGAGTTCATAAATCCGCCAGGCATCTTCAAGCATCCGCATTTTACCCGGGTGGTAAGCGTCAAAGGCCCGATGAAGATTCTCTTCATCGCGGGGCAAACTCCTTCCGACGAAGACTACAATTGCGTCGCACCCGGCGATTATCTGGCTCAGTACCGCAAGGTGATGGAGAACCTCGACGTGCAGATGAAGGCGGCCGGGGCGACCTGGGACGACGTGGTCTATCGCCGGATGTTCGTGCTCGATGTCGACGCTTTCATCAAGGCGCTGTCGGATCCCGGCAATCCGCGTTACTTCAATCCTGATCAGCCGCCGCCCAGCACTTTGATCGGCGTTACCCGCCTGTCGAATCCTCAATTCCTGGTGGAGATCGATCTGGTGGCGGTGATCAACGAGTAACCAGTCGCAGGCCGGGCGTCGGATAATCCGTCTCAGGGAACCCCGCCCGGCTCCTTGTCGGTGGACGGTTTACCGTGGTAGCCGTATTCGCTCCAGCGCGATAAAACCCGCTGGCGAATATCGTCGGTCCAGCCCTGTGCGAAATCCGAAACGCTGGCATGGTCGCGCCGGTACTCTGGCGACCAGGTATGGGGTAGCGATGCGTTCATCGTCCAGATGCTGGTTTCCATCGTGTTGCGTTCTTCAGGCGTCAGGAACGGGCATAGCGGGTTGGCCGCGATATTATCGACCGTCTGGTACGACTTCGGATGCATGCGGGTCGATATCGCCCAGAACACATCCTGCAGATCGGTAACGTCGACATCTTCTTCGACAAAAACGACGCCAAATTGAATCAGCCGCGGCGACGACAGCATCGTGGCCAATATCTGCTTGTGCACCCCCGGCCTGGGCTTCACCGAAACCACCGGCGTGAGTCCGAAATGGTAATAGACCGATTTGACCGGGATGCGCGCGCGCATCAACCGCTCCTTGGCCACCGCGCTGCGCAGCAATGACTCGGGCACCGCGCAATCGTCCCACGGCTTGCCCATGTTCGCCATCGTGTGGATCGGATTGCGCCGATGCGTGATGCATTTGATCCGCGCCAGCGGGCTTTTTCCGCGATGCGCCGAATGGCCGGTATATTCGCCGAAGGGGCCTTCTTCGACCCGCACGCCCGGCAGCACCTCGGCCTCGATTATCATCTCGGCGTTGGCCGGAACTTCCAGATCGATAGTCTCGCACTTGACCAGCGGCGCGCCCTCGCCGAGCAACCCACCCGCCGCCTCGGCCTCGCTCACCTCGTAATCGAGATTGCTGATGGCGGCAAGGTGGAGCAGCGGATGGGCGCCGATCACCAGCGCGATCGGCATCGGCTTGCCGGCCGCCTCGTACTTGGCGAAGATATGGCCGCCATGCTGGGCCGAGGGCAGCAGCAGCACGGCGAAGCTTTTCTCGTCCTTCACCATGCAGCGGTAAATCGCCCAGTTGACCCATCCGGTTTCCGGGTCCTTGATCACCACGATATCCCAGGTGCCGATATAGCGGCCGCCATCGATGCTCTTGATCCACGGGGCGGGAAATTCCAGCAGGTTGACCTTTTCCAGCGGGATGATCACTTCCTTGCACGGCGCTTCGTTGCGAGCAACGGTAATCGGCTTTCGTGGACTGGCCAGCGCATGACGAATCCGTTCGATCAGATCGAGCGGTCCCACCGTCCGATCTTCGAGGCCCATCGCCATCGCCAACCGCGCATGAAGCGGCCGTCCGGGACCGAGCAGGACGGCGGCCATGCGATGGCCCGGGTAGCCGGTGAGGTTCTCGAACAGCGGCGCCGGTTCGCGCAGCTCGCAGGCCAGCCGGCTGATCGCTCCGGCCTCGAGGTTCCAATCGACTTCCGTGGTGATGCGTGTAAGCTCGCCCCCCGCGCCGAGCACCTTGAGGTATTCGCGCAGGTCGCGCCCGATCGAAGAATTGCCGCTCATGAAACCTCCGCTGTCTGCCGCTGCGATTCGGATGACCAAGGATGCTTCGGTTTGCTATCGCTTCTCACGGTTATAAGTCAGTTACTCGGAAGAAAACAAATTTCGCGAATGTATACTAGCGTCGTGCTCATCCGAACTGGGATCGTCTGTAGACGACTGTAGGCGCCGGTGCAGAACTGACCCGGGGTCGCCTTGAAAATTAACCCACCCCAGCGTGGGGACTCCACAGCGGAGGCCTCATGCTGGTGGCGAGGAAACGGTGGAGCATGCGAGGAAAACTATGTGACGGTCGCCTCGATCAAGCTATAGCGGCCGGCGGGCACGACCCGCGTGGTCCGAAAGCCGCTCTTGCCGAGCAGTTCGCGATGTTCGCTCTCCGTCCGTTCGCATCCTCCGGCGCCGCGCAACATATTCAGATCTGACAACATGGCCGACAGATGGTCCGCTTTGGGCTCCAGCTTCTCGGGCACGATTCGATCGATCGCGGTCAGCCGTGCGCCCGGTCTCAGCGCGCGATGGCAGTTTCGTAGAATCTGCAGGCAACGTTCATCGTTCCAGTCATGGATAATGTTCTTCAATATGATTGCATCCGCAGCGGCAGGCACGGATTCAAAGAAGCTTCCTGCGATGAATTCGGCTCGTTCGGCAGCGCCTGCGGCGGACAGATTCATTCTTGCTCCTTCTGCGCAATGCGGCAGATCGTAGACGATGCCGCGCATCGATGGGTACATCGTCAGGATCGCACTCATCAGTTCGCCAAGCCCGCCGCCAACATCCAACAGTGTCGAGACTCCCGCGAAGTCGCACGCGGCGAGCAGGGCCGGCAGCGCGGCGCGCGTCATCGAGACCATGCCTTCGTTAAATAAGCCCGCGTCCTTCATCTCCGCCAGCTTCTCGAAGCGCTCCGAGCCAAATCCTGCCAGTTCGTCAGCAGTCTTACCGGTGCGGATCGATTCGATCAGCTGACCCCATCCAGCTCTCAGTAGTTCACCCTCGACCAGGACCCAGGCCTTTAGTGAGCGCTCGGACTTGCCCGCCAGACGGATTCCCATCTCAGTGAGCTCGAATCTGCCCTCCGCTCCTTCCTTGAAAATCCCGAGCGTGACCAAGGTGCGCATCAGACGGAGTAGCGAGCGCTCGTGGGTGTCGGTTAACTGCGCTAGCTCAGTGGCCGTGCGCGGGCGCTCGACTAGCAGATCGGCGATGCCGAGCTTGGCGGAAACGTAGATCACGGCTGTCACGCGATGGCCTGCGATCAAATCCAGTAGCGTGTTCGCGGTTGGATCGGGACTCTCTATGACCATAGTAGACTCCCTTCTTGCGTTATTGCCCAGAATTTTGACCCATCACCCCGCGATATGCCAGCGTCCCGGAGTTTCTCCCGGATGGCGCAGGCACAGCAGAATGGTGATTCTGGTCTTGCCCGGTTCCGGCGGCGCGACCGCTCCGCATTTGCCCTTGCTGAAATCGCATTCACGCTTCATAAACTTTGCTTCTCGTACTCCGCGCGTTCGCGTCGGATAGCTCTCGCGAGGGCCCGTCATATCGTGATGAAGGCGTTCAGCTTCGCGCGGACCAGTTGCGCTACTTCGGATGGCACAGCAGCGCCCGCGTAGCGGATGGGCCGGGCAATCGTGTCGATGCTACGGATATGACTGATTAGAATTTCCCCCGCGATTGGCAGTCCCGGCGGCAGCACCACGCTGGTCGGGAACGGACGTACATGTGATGTAATCGGGCAAACGACGGCCAAACCCGCGTTTCTGGTGAAGGTGGACGAGGAGATCACAAGGGCCGGCCGACGCCCCGCCTGTTCTATACGCCTGGTCGGGTCGAAGTCTGTCCAGATCAGATCGCCCGCGTCGGGCAGATAGGTGCGCGCTGTCATTCTTCGACGATCTCACGCCCGACATCCGCTCCCCACTCGAAGGCCCCGGCATAGGCCGCCCGCCATTGTTTCGGGCTTTTGCCTTTGAACAGTTCCTCCAGGGTGAACTGCGGGACGGCGCGCCGGATGACGATATCGCCGTCGAGCGCCTCGATCTCGACGCGATCGCCATCGCTGAGCCGGGCGGCCTTCGCGAGTTCGCCGGGAAACCGGATGGCCAGGTTCTTTCCCCACTTGCCGACGATGGCTTGCGGCATGATTCCTTCACCTCCAAGGATATTCCTAGCATATCCCATTTTGATGCCCAATATTATCGGTCGATTTCCATCCGGCCGCCGCGCGGAAGCTGGATCAGAACGGGCGGTTCATCGATTCGGGCGGCGGTTTGCGCGCAGGTACGCGATAGCTTTCGGCGCCGGGATCGAACCGGCGGGCCATCGGATCGCGCCCGCAAATCCGCATGATCAGTCCGGTGGGCACGAGGATTACATAGAAGATGATACTCAGGATGATGCGCTGATTGACCCAGCCCAAAACCAGGCCGAGCTTGGTCCATGCCAGTTGCGGAAACTTGAGAGCCTCCGGGAAAAACAGCGCCGGCGCCACCAATGCGATGCACACGATCCACGGCCATAGGGGTATCGCGCGATGCTTCAGCAGCGGTATCGCCAGCCCGAAAATAAGCGCGAACAGGCCGCCGACGATCAGCCCGAAATCGCGCAACTCCCTGCGCGAGGCTGGCGCTGCCGGCTCTTCAGTCAAGCTCGAATTCCTGTTGCCATGATTCATCGCGTTCAATTTTTGGTTGCGCCGATTTGGCGAGCATGAAATCGCCGATCACCAAATAGTCCATCTCCGTGCGCATGAAACAACGGTAGGCGTCGGCGGGCGTGCATACGATCGGCTCGCCGCGGACGTTGAACGAGGTGTTCACCAGAATCGGGCATCCGGTGAGGGCGTCGAACTGACTCAGCAATTGGTGGAAGCGGGGGTTGGTCTCCCGATGGATCGTCTGCACGCGGGCGGAGTAGTCGACGTGGGTCACAGCCGGGATACTCGAACGCGGCACGTTAAGTTTTTCGATCCCGAACAGCGCCTCCTGCGCGCCGGTCATCGTGTTGCGCAACTCCGCTTTCACTGGCGCGACGATCAGCATGTACGGACTTGGGCGATCGAGCTCGAACCATTGCGACACGCGCTCGCCCATCACGGCGGGGGCGAATGGGCGGAACGATTCGCGATACTTGATCTTGAGGTTCATCACCGATTGCATGCGGGGGCTGCGCGGATCGGCCAGAATCGATCGCGCGCCGAGCGCCCGCGGTCCAAATTCCATCCGGCCCTGAAACCATCCGACCACATTTTCATGCGCCAGGCTTTCGGCGGTGCGTGCCAGCAGGCGCGGCTCATCGAGCTTTTCAAACACCGCGCCGGCGCTCTTCAGCGCCGCTTCGATCTGATCGTTGCTGAAGCTGGGACCGAGCAACGCACCTTGCATCGCATCGCCCGCGCCCGCCGTCCGCGGCTTGCGATGATATTGATGCCAGGTGGCGAGCGCGGCGCCGATCGCACCACCGGCGTCGCCGGCCGCCGGCTGAATCCAAATCTCGCGAAACGGCCCCTCGCGCACGATCCTGCCGTTGGCGACGCAGTTAAGCGCTACGCCGCCGGCCATGCACAGGTACTGCACTCCAAGTTCGCGATTCACGGTGCGCGCCAGACGCAGCATCGCCTCCTCGGTCACCTTCTGCACCGAGGCCGCGAGGTCCATCTCGCGCTGACCCAACCGGCTTTCAGGCTTACGCGGCGGTCCACCGAACAGCCGGTCGAAGCGCGCGTTGGTCATGGTCAACCCGGTCGCATAGTTGAAAAATTCCATATCGAGGCGAAAGCTGCCGTCAGGTTTCAAATCGATAAGTTGGTCGAGAATCAGATCGGCGTAACGCGGCTCGCCATAGGGTGCGAGTCCCATCAGCTTGTACTCGCCCGAGTTCACCTTGAATCCGGTGTAGTAGGTGAAGGCCGAGTAGAGCATCCCGAGCGAATGCGGGAAATCGATCTCCCATATCGGCGTGAGTTCGTTGCCGGCGCCGAGCCATACCGAGGTGGTGGCCCACTCGCCGACGCCATCGAGGCACAGCACTCCGGCACGCTCGAACGGACTGGGGAAAAAGGCGGAGGCGGCGTGAGCCTGGTGATGCTCGGTGAAACGGATCGTTGGCAGGCGCGAGGAGGAGCATCCATCGAGCGCCGCGAGTTGCCGTTTGAGCAGCGATTTAAGGTTCAGCTTCTCCTTGAGCCAGACCGGCATCGCCGAAATGAACGATCCCAGGCCGCGCGGCGCATAGCCGAGATAGGTTTCCAGCAGACGCTCGAATTTCAATAATGGCTTGTCATAAAAAACGATGCTGTCAAGTTCGGTCAGGCGGGTGCGTCCGGCATCAAGGCAGTAGGCGATCGCATTGCGCGGGAATCGCGGATCGTGCTTGCGGCGCGAGAAACGTTCCTCCTGCGCGGCGGCGACGATTCGGCCGTCGTCGAGCAGCGCGGCGGCGCTGTCATGGTAATAGGCGGAAATTCCAAGAATTTTCAATTTTGTTTACGGGTAAAAAAACCTGGCGAGCAGGGGGAGCGGCCAGCAGACTAACGGAACCGCGCCGGATCCTCGAACGTAGATTGCCGATCGCTCAAGTCAGCCGCGGCGTCAGACGCTGAAGATATCCAGCAGCGTGGGAATCACGTCGTTGACGATCGTTATCTTCTTACTGCAGATGCGCCATGCGTCGTTCACGCGCCGTAGCCGATAGTCATAAAAGCCGTAGAAAATTTTGGTTTGGCCCAGATGATAGGAATGCGCGGTCCACGCCGCCCCGACCTCCAGCGAGTCGCCCACCGCTTTTTCGATTCTGATATTAGTTACCTGATGGCAGGTGCGCGGCATGGTGACGGAAGCGGCGGAAAATCCTGAACGAATCCGCACCACCCGGTCTTCAAGACCTTTGCGGCTGTCATAAAAGATGAGCGATATTTCGCTTTGCGGATCGCCGGTCAGTTTTCCGTCATCGTCCCAGCACGGAATCCAATACTGAACGTCTTCCGTAAACAGCTCCAGCCATTCAGACCACTGACAGCGATCGATGAAGGCCGCCTCGCGATAGAGCAGATCACTGACCGCCTCGAACAATTCGCTCACGACTCAACCCGCTCAGCGTTTTCCGTATTTTCCGCCATCAGCTTAAGCCATTGCCGGTATGGTCCGTGATAAAGAATTTCATCGGCATTGTTGATGCCGCTAGCCGCCGGCTTAAGCCCGATTTTGTCGGCCTCATCGTCGGCGCCCTCGATCATCGCGCCAATGCCGCGATCGTAGGGCTGAAGATAACGGCCAAAGGCACCCTTGTAACCCATCTGGCAGGCCTCGAATACCGCCAAATCATCGGGTGTTCCAAGGCCGCTGGCATTGAAGAAATCTTCGTATTGCCGCAGCCTGCGTGCGCGGCTCTCCCGCGATTCTCCTACCGGAGCGATGCAGTAGATCTTGACCTCGGTTTCATCTTGAGAAATCGGGCGGAAGATCCGGATTTGCGTGGAGGCCTGGTCCATGATTTGGACGTTGGGAAAGACCATCAAATTGCGCATCCGTTCCATCATCCAATGGAAACGATCGTCACCGTAGCGTTTGATCAACACCTCGCGTTGATCATAATGCGGACGCCAGTCCGGACTTGGCAGGTCGCCCCAGATCATCGCATGGCCATTGTCGAAGTGGTAACAACCGGTCTGCATTTCCATCAGCTTGCGCACGTCCAGCATCTGCGCCTTGGCCGCGTCGCCTCGCCGCCGCGCCAGCATCACATAGCTGGCGTGCACGATCGGGAAATGGTAGCCGTCGATCCCGTTCTCCATCTGCAGCTTCCAGTTGGCCTGGAAGGTATAGGTTGACGAGCCGCGCAAAACCTCAAGACCCTGCGGCGACTGGTCGACCAGCAGATCGATTACTGACTTCGTCTCACCGAGGTAAACGGACAAATCCTCGGCCTGCTCGTTGAGGCTGCCCCAGATGAATCCACGATAACTCGCCACCTTCGGAACCGGCGTGAGGTCATGGTTATCCTTATCGAATTGGGGCATGTAGTGCCCCGCTTCACGGTCGGGAACCTTTACGTTCTTGCCCTCGGTATCGTAACACCATCCATGATACGGACAGGCGAACACCGCGCTGTTGCCTTTGCCGGCGCGCGTGACCATCGCACCACGATGAGCGCAGGAATTGACCAGTGCGCCAATTTCGCCGGAGGACTTCCGATTCAGAATCACTGGCGTTTGACCGATCCAGGTGGTGATGAAATCGCCGGGCTTTTTAATCTGGCTCTCGTGGCCGAGGAAGACCCAGACCCGCGTGAAAATCCGATTCATTTCGAGCTTGAAAATTTCCGGATCGGAGAAAACCCGGCGGTCAACGTAAAATCCGCCCTCATCGATTTTATCGATCACGGCGGATTTCGCGCTGAGCTTGGTCAGGCCATTTATGGGGCCATCACTCATAAATTACGCCTCCGTCCTATCCAAAACGTACAAACTATTCGAAACGTTCAAACCTCGATTTCCCGGGCGCAAGGCCCCAAACAGAAAGGTGATCCGCATGGGATGTTCCGGCCCTGGCACTTCAAACCTGTCGATGCGTCTGAGACCCTTTAGCTTTCGGGTTGGACCAGCACTTTTACCGCTTCGCCCCGCTCTATCAGATCGAACGCCCGCACGCCCTCGCGCAGTGGCAGCACATGGCTCACCAAAGGCTGCAAATCCACCTTACCACTGTATACCAAGCGGCTCGCGTGCGACCAGCTATGAAAGATCTTGCGGCCATGGATGCCCTGCACGTTGATGCCTTTGAGTATGATGCGGTTCAGATCCAAGGTGACGGGATTGTCCGGAGCGCCGATCAGCCGCAGGTCGCCGCCTCGCGTCAAAGCTTCGATCGCCTGGGAAAGCGCTTTTTCCTGGCCCGAGTACTCCATGGCCACATCCACGCCCTTGTTTCCCGTCAGGTCCATCACCGCCGCGACCGGATCTTCCTTGCTCACATCGACTACCCGGTCCGCACCCATTGCGGCCGCCGCCCGCAAGCGCGGCGCGGTAAGGTCGGTGGCGATCACCTGAGCCGCGCCCAGCGCGCGGGCAACCGCCACCGCCATCAGGCCAATCGGCCCGCAACCGGTGATCAAAACGTCCTGCCCCGAAACGCCAGTTCCTTCGAGGCCGGCCTGCACTGCGATGCCGAACGGCTCGAACATCGCCGCTACCTGCTGCGAAATAGGCGCGCGATGCACCCACGCGATTCGCGCCGGCACACAAACATATTCGGCCAGACCGCCGGGCCGATCCACGCCCGGGTAATGCAGTTGCGAGCACAGATGCGCTTTGCCCGTCAGGCACTGATGGCAATGGCCGCAAAAAATATGGCTTTCAAGACTGACCAGATCGCCGATCTCGATCCCGGTAACGCCTTCGCCCAGCGCCACCACCCGTCCGGCAATCTCGTGACCCAGAATCTGAGGGACCTTGATCTGGCGGGCCGCCCACGGCACCCAGTGGTAAATGTGCAAATCGGTGCCGCAAATCCCGGTCGCGCCCACTTTGAGCTTGATTTCCCCGGCGGCCGGTTCCGGCACCGGCAGATTCTCGCACAACTCCACTGCGCCTTTCGCAGCTTTGGTCTTGCAGACTGCTAGCATCGTAGGCCCTCTTTATAGCGAGTATTCCTCGGCGGTCTGTTAACCGTGCGCCACGGTGAATCAGATCCGTTTCTTATAAACGATAGAAACGTCGCGCGTTGCCGCCGAGGATAGCCGCTTTCTCGTCGTCGGATAGTGCGGGCTCCTCCATCGTCTCCTCGATCTCGTGCTCGACCGCTTCCACGCCCGCCTCATGCGGATAGTCCGAGGAGAAAGCCAGGAATTGGACGCCAATATCCTTTGCGAGATATCGAATCGAGTAGTCGTTGCCTTCGCAGCCGACCAGTATCCGCCCGTTTTCGAACAGATGCCTGACCGAATTCGCATGAAAGAAAGTCTGGTCGCGCTTAATCCGTTCCAGCACCAGCATCACCCACTCGACGCCGCCTTCGAGAAACGCAAACCGCGTATTTGGAAAGCGTTCGATCGCGCCTTCGTATGCCAGCGTCAGGAACGCGTACATCAACGCCACCGGATGATGCACCACGTGCGAAGCGACGAAGCTGTTGACGTTATCGAGCCCGAGCCCACGATTCGATCCGCCGTGGAACGCAAGCGGGCAATCGAGATCGGCGGCCTCTTTGTATACCGGCCAGAAGTACTCATTGCCGACCGGCAGCGGCAACCCGGTCGAGGTGATCATCGCACCGGGCAAGCCAAGGTCCTTGACCGCGCGGCGCAACTCGATCGCCGCATCGGCGGGAAACTGCATCGGAATCAGCGCCATCGGATGCAAGCGGGAGTCTACTTTTTTGAAACGTTCGGCCACGTAGTCGTTGTAAGCGCGGCACAGGCGGTTGGTATAATCGCGCGCGCGCTGCGTTCCGATCGCGAGTCCGTCGCTGGTGAACAGCACCGAATGTTTCAGGCCAACATGGTCAAGCAGCGCCGACCAGTCCTCGCCCGATCCCACGCGATGTCCGTTTGCCGCCTGCGCGGGACGCTCGATCGGATTGTTCGCGAAACCAAACAGATGATGGATACCATCGAGCGTCGGAAACACCGTAATACTGTGCGCGAAGGCCCGGTTGGGCTCCGCAAACACCCGAATCGCGGGGTCCATGAATTCCTTCAGCTCGGAAATTGACTCGACGATATGCCCATCGCAGTCGATCAATGGATAATTAGGTTTAGTCATCTTGTTCACCTCGGCCGCTCCGATATTGGAAATATTTCTGACGATCTGCAACTGGCGAACGCTGCAGGTCGCCGATCAGCTCGAATTTTATTTATCCAGCTTACGCCGAACCATGAAAAGACGTAAATGACACGCCGGATCGGAGTTTACCAGAGATGGAGCTTAATTAGGGTAACTATATACTTGACTCACCGTGATTTCTGCGCTATATTCAGTTCATGGACGCGAACGTACCGGCCACGCTTCACGAAGCGGTTAGCTACTTCTCCAATCCTGACAACTGCCTGAGCACCGCGATTGCGTTGCGCTGGCCGAACGGCGTGACCTGTCCGACCTGCGGAAGCGCGGAAGTTACCTTGCTGGCGACGCGCCGCATCTGGAAATGCAAGACCAAGCATCCGAAGCAACAATTCAGCGCCAAGGCCGGAACCATCTTCGAGGACTCGACTATCGGACTGGATAAATGGTTCACCGCGATCTGGCTGATCTCCAATTGCAAGAACGGCATTAGCTCTTGCGAAATCGCCCGCGACCTGGGCGTCACGCAAAAGACCGGCTGGTTTATGATGCACCGGATTCGCAAGGCAATGCAGCAAGGCACCTTCGAGAAATTCACCGGCGAAGTCGAGGCCGACGAGACCTTCATCGGCGGTCTCGCCCGCTTCATGCACAAGGACAAGCGTGGTCAGCGGATCAAGGGCACTGGCGGAGCCGGCAAGGCGGTGGTGATGGGTTTGCTGGATCGCCACAGCAAGAAAGTCCGGCTGATTCATCTGCCCAATGTGCAGGGCGAAACCCTCAAGAAGCAAGTCCGCAGATACGTAGAAGGTGGAACGTATCTGTTCACGGATGCCTTCGTGGGGTACCACGGCCTGGATCGCGAATACATTCACAACGTGATCGACCATGCCGAAGCCTACGTTCAAGGCAACGTACACACGAACACAATCGAAAACTTTTGGTCGCTGTTGAAGCGCGGCCTGAAGGGAACCTACGTGAGCGTCGAACCCTTCCACCTGTTTCGGTATCTGGATGAACAGGCGTTTCGGTACAACAACCGCAAGGCCGACGATGCGGACCGGTTCACCGAAACGCTCATTTCTGTTGTCGGACGGCGGCTGACATACAAGCAGTTGACTGGGAAAACCGATACGGTGGATGCTTCCATATGAGCGGCAAGGCCGGGGTAAGCACATGCGCAAGCTTTCCATCGCGCCGGCTTCGGCTGTAAGATGGGGACATGGCGAAGACCGGCCAATCCAACTCCCTCTCGCCTTTCCAGCGATTCGAGAAGCTGGCAAGGGCGCTGTTCGCGATTCCGAAGAGAGGGGCGGATCAACAAAGGACCGCTGAATTGCGCCGTTCAGCAAAACATCGGCGCTCTGCCAAAACTGCATAGTGCGCGCGCGATTTCTATTGCTACTGCCCGCGCTTTGCCTCTGCGCCTGCTCTTTGTCGAGCACGTACAAGGCGCACAACGCGGACTTGCGCCAAGCGTGCAACGCCGGGGATAAGGCTTCGTGCGCCGCGTACACCGCCGCGGTCGCCGATTGCGAGAGCCAAATGAACCCGCTGTATGGACACGGCAGCAAGTCGAGAGCAAACTGCGAGGGGCGCGATTGAGAGCGCATGGTGACTGGCCTAGGATCGTCCCGCTATCCCTTTCGGCAGAAAGAACGAACAGTCTACCTTCAGCAATAGTCCTTTATTGAGCGCCTGAACAAACTCAGTAAGATACGGCCCTGTCATAACACCACTTACTCCATATTTACCTAAAAACGAGTATAAAATATTGCTTAGCGGCTCAGCCTTTGGTTGCTCATATGCAATATGCCTTCTGATCTGCCATGCAAACAGATCCGCCGCCTTGAGGGCCAAGAGATCCTCGTCATCTCGAAAAATCGGCGAACTGCCTAATCTGCGTTTGAGGTTAGGTGGTGCATTTTCCTTGATGAACCAGTACCAACTGTTAGCATCAAGACCGATCTTCCCTTGCTCATCGAAAATCCAATCCACGGTGTCGTCCGACCCCAGTAAATCAAGCAACCGTGCAGTCGCGAGAATTACTTGATAGAAGAGCACGAAGTAGGGGCTGTCTAGCTCCGGTCTGATTTTACCCTTCACTATATTGTTGTAATTGCCACAGTGAAGGACACAATCGACGCGATAGGTCGCATATTTCTGCGTTAGCTCAGCCAGCTTACGAACTCGCCGCCCGCGCTTCCTTCGGGCGGTTTTCATGTGAAAGTTGCGTGGTAGCCCAGCCTTCTCGTAGGCATCGGAGAACTGACTCCAATCCGGGGCATTACTCACCCATCCAGCCAAAACATAAACGCCGTCTTTCTCCGAACTGTCGTCGGCGTAACCGTCCACTGCGCCTAAAACCACCAATGGCCTACGATTGCGAACTGCCTCAGGAAAGCCACATACAAGGCGTTCGATCTCTTCACGGGCGGCCATCTACCGGCCCTCCCTGCTTGACCCGTCAGCACAATACCCTTGCGCGCCCGGTGAGTCAAGTATATAGTTACCTTAATTAGCGGGGAAAAACGTATACCTGGGTAGTGGCTAAAGACAGAGAAGACCGAGAATCTGCGAACGGTTCTGGCGGATCAAGGCGACCGCATCGGCAATATAATCCGTACGGTTAATTCCCCGGCGGCGGCTTTCCAGCGCCAAGTCGTGCGCCAGCGCCAGCACCAGCGCGGTCAGGACATCTTCGATCAAGCTATCGCCTTCGCGCGGCGGTGCCGGCGGTTCGTTTGACTGAGTCGCTGGATCGAGGCTCGAAACAGCGGTCGGATTGCGCTTGCGCGCAGTCCGCCGCCTGCTGGTTACGAAGCTCACGCCGTTGCGCACCTATGCTAGGCGGGACTAAAGGCGTTGTGCTGATTTGCCACCACATGCAACTGCGTGGGCGTCCGGTCGGCGCCGGTGCGCCTCTGCGAGGTATGATTTGTATGCCTGGAGCCGGTGCGTTCCCGCTCCCTGCTCGCCAACTGGATCGCGCGGGTGTACATCTGCACCAGACCATCATGATTGGTGCGATCGTTGATATCAGCCGGATCGCACCGAAAAAGCTGCATACTGGCCTTGATCAGATATTTCAATCCACCTTCAAACGTATCGTTGTCACTGCCCGCTATGCGTTCCAAGGCACCCACCGCGCACCATGCCACCGCTCGTCGGTCGGTAGTCTTGACCGGATCGCCATCGGCATTGATCGCGCCCACGCCCCGGGCCCATCGGCTTTCATCCGAAATTAAATCCAAGGCTCCGGCCAACGCCCTAATCTTCCGATCCATATGCTCCCCCTGCGAATCCTGCGGGATCGGCTCCAGTCTCCGAGGCGCACTGGTGGGGGCCAGCCACGCAAATGCTGGTCCTTTCGATTACCGGATCTGACGCACGATACATAGATTTCGCCAGTCACAATTGACTAAATTGTGACAACTAGTCAACTAGGGATTCGCACGAGAGCCCGCAATCCGGCCGAAAGCTGCAAAATTCAGCTGTTCTATCATTAGCTTTATTATCTTGACAATAGCTATGACCAAGAAATTGCGTTCAGGACATGCACCTCTGCGCTTTACAGATCGGTGACGATGTTGGCGATCAAATTAGTCGCCAAGACTTACCGCACGATGACCATTAGTCACCATGCCGGCGGCTAATTCATGTAATCGGCGCGCGCCCGAATTTCGCCTCGTCAGCCGGGACGAAAGGGATAAGCGTTTGCTAATCGCATTGGTAGCTTAGCCTTTACCATTGCGGTTTGAGCCGTCGCGGGAAAAGTCCTCGCTCTAAAAAGGCTTTCCCAAAAACTCCCGGCGCCGGCTTACTCGCGCGATCGCACGGCAAACACTCACTCAGTACCCCTCGATAGCCGTTCGAGATATGCGCTATATCGCGGAATTCGGTCTTGGGCTCCAGTAAACGATGGAGTTTCGGCAGCCGGTAAAATGGGACCCCTGGGAACAGGTGATGCTCGGCATGATAACCCACGTTATTGGGCGCGATGAGCAACCGCTCAATCAATCCGGTTCGGGTGGTCCGCAAACCCGCAGGTAGACCATTGTTTTCAGGAATCGCGAAATGTTCCGCGATACTGCGCAAGTGCAGCACCATCGCCAGCCACGTGAAATATGGCACCACCCAGTACAGCAGAAAAAGATGCAGCGTACCGGTTCCAATCAAAAGCGCCAGGGCAATCAGGTAAAATCCGGCGCGTGACAGGATGTACGACCTCGGCGGCGGTTCTTCCCCGGCCGCGAAGGTGCGCGACAGTCTGATCAAAGCGATGGTGTTGAGTCCCAGCAAATCGCTCAGCAGCATGGCGGCAATCTCCGTCCCGCGTTTGGGAAACTGCCAGTTCGGATCGTCGAGCTTGCGGACCAAATCGGGATCCTGCGCGGTATTCATGTGCTTATGATGCGCGATGTGGTTGCGGCGGTATGCGCGCAGCGTCACGAAAAACGGCCACGCCAGCAAAAGCTCGCCGACACTGTCGTTCAATCGCTTGCTCTTGCACAGCCGGTAATGCGTCGCCTCGTGCATCAGAATCAGCAACGCATGCTGTCGCGCGCCGATAGACACCGCCACCGCCACGAACAGATACGGACTCCAGTGATGCGAGCACAGCCATATCGCCAGCACTATGGTCAGCCATTCGACTATAATCTGAAACGAGCTTCTGATCGGATTCAAGGCTGACAGTTCGCGCAGCTCGTCTTTCGAAAGTCGCGGAAGATGTGGATTGTGAGCCTGCCCCATTTTAATACCCCCAGTTGATGGAAATGCGCCGAAGCGGCGCGTCAAAGGCGCCCGCGATCATCAATTCACCACCATCGACTCTTCCGGCATCACGTAGCCGCCGGATCGAGGCTGGCGAGGATGAGCCAGATCCTCGCCGGAAGAACGATCGAGGTTCAGTCCGACAAAATCGCGCAGGCGCACGCTGCCCCGTTCATTGAGGCGTCCCGCTGTCATCCGCGAAAGCACCCTGATGAGCTTGGCCAGCCGCGCTCCTTCGAGAATCAGTGTCTGGACTTTCACCTCGCCGCCCTCGGCAGTCTCCAGGTAGGGATAGACAAAGGATTCGCCAACTTTGGCGAATCCCGCCGCGAGATATGATGCGAGCCGCTTACCCGGACCGACCACCATGTAGACTAAAATCGCACCGGGGTTTTGATGGGCGACCTGAACCGCGGCACCGCACCAGACCAGCATCCCGGCGCCTTTCGAGAGTGACCAAAAGTCACTCATTTCGATTACCGAGCTCGGCCGTAAATGAGTAAGGTCGGGTTTTGGGCAGGTCTGCGGAAACATTTCGAGGTCATGCATCGCGACCCCTGAAATCATGCTCTCATCGGAATCCTGCTCGTCCTCGTACAGGGCGTAGAGATTGCCGAACATGAGCTGTATCCGCGCCAGTTGCGATCGCGATTTCTCTTTGAACTTGAGGCCGACGTTGGCGCGCGCATGCGCCAGCCGTTCACCGAAAATTTCGCGTTGCCGATCGGTAGTTAAATATCTCAGTTCCATTAAGCCATTCCTTGGGTTCTTGAATTGCGCGTAACCACGTTTAAAAGACAAACAAAATGATGCGGCGGGGGAGCTCGCATGCTCCTCCAGGCCGCCTCGTCGAACACCCGATGTTCAACCATTGGCATCTAGGCTCGTCGCCCCCTCTTGCTGAATATGCAGGAAAAGTCCCATCTGGATTGACGAAATGTCAAACGGAATCTGACTGCAAGTCATACCGCATTCCCGCCAGTCAAGCGGTAAATGAGGCAGCTTGCTTAAAAAGTACGCAAGGTCTTGCTAGCTTTCTGTCAATAAAGCTAAATTGAAGTCATCATTTGGAAGGAACGTCCGTGGCTAAGCACCCGAAGTTTGAGCAGCTAATCGCCGAGATCCTGACAGAGCCGAAATCAGCTTCGGCTGTGATTGATCGCGAACAGGCCCGCGCGGAAATCAAATCTCTCGCGCGATTGGATTACGGAGGTGCGCTGCGCAAAAGCCTGTCGCGCGCCGAGGTCGAGGAAATCGTCCGTATCGCCCGTAAAAAAGTATGGCCGCAGTTGAACCGCGATCCGGTCGAATTAATAGCGCCGCGGGAGTTTATGCAACGATGGTCGGGACTGGGCGTTGATTTCCGCATGGCGGATTGGGCCTGGCCTGAGGGTCTCGCCTTGGTCGGGGTATACATCAAGAAAACCCGTGGGGTGACCGATCGGCCGGTAATTTGTATCAACACCGCGCATCATCCGGCGATGGTGGGTGCGGCCTTCGATCACGAGATGGGACATCATCTGACCTCGCGGATTTTTGACCGGCGCAGCGAGCCGGCCCATTTCCTCAAATACACCGGCTACGCGGACCATCTGAATGATCCTGCCGAACTGGCCGCCGACCTGTTGGTGACCTTGGGAGCATATCCGCAGATTGCCGCGCGTGAACTTTTCGAGGCGGGGGATCCCCGGCGCATGAAGTCTGCACCGTTCGATGTACGATCTTTCGAGAAAGCGATGAAGTACGTGGCGGAGCGTTATGGGCTCAAGTTCAACGCCAGATTCTCAAACGACAAGAAACTCCAATGTCTTGCCGCGCTGATTCATTACACTCGGCTGCGGCAGGCGCTGCTTGACGAATACGGAATATGAAACACAAGAAAGCTCTCGGTGAGGTTTTGAAGGAACGTCGAGTCGAGCTGAGCCTGACCCAGCGGGCGCTCGCCGATCAGGTCGGAATCAAGCCCAGTCACGTCGCTTATATCGAAAGCGGGCGGCGCAAACCATCGCTGGCGCTGATCGAACGAATGGCTACCACGCTCGATCTCAATCGGCAGGAACTGTTCATTCTGGCTCATCCGGAAGCCGAAGGAATGATCAACAACCATAGCGCGGCGACCGTTACTCAGGAGCCGAAGCCGCAGGTTGGCGATGCCTGGCATCGTTTCGTGAACGATCGCGCCCTGCTGGCGCGCTACAAAGTGACACCGCGTGAAATCAAGGCTTTGAAGCAACTGAGCCTGCTCGGATACGTGCTCACGCCGCGCGAATTTCTTGCAATCCTCACACTGGTTCGCACGCCCACCGGCGAATGAATCGGGCGCATCCCGGCACTGTTCACAAATTCCAGCAAGCAGCGCACCGTCTGGCATACCGGCGGGCGCTGCAGATGGGTCATTCCCCTTTCGCCTCCTTTTTCGTCACGCCCGATCTGTTCATATAAGCGCGGCTCTTGCGCATTCGCGTCTTTCAACATGGCTTTTTGTCATTCTTATGTTGACTCGTAGTTAGCACCTTGGGACAATAGCGTTTGAAATCTTCTTTTTTTGGAGAAGTCGATTGCCGCCGCGACACGCGGTCGGGAGATGAGTGTGCCAGCGAAGCCGTTCGCGATTGCGGGGCTTAACCCGGCGGCGATACCGCTTATGAAGGAGCGCAGAAAGATGCTGATGGAAGTCGTGGAAAGCATGCGTGACATTTCCGAGGCGATGCACAGCAGCCCGCGCACGGCTCCAGCGTCCGAGGTATCGCAGCTCAAGTCAGCCTTCCTCGCCAACGTCAGCCACGAAATTCGAACTCCTTTGAACGTGATTCTCGGATATGCCGAACTGATCAATGAACATCTGGCGGGCAAGGGCGACGAAAGCCAGCGCGAAGCGGTGGCTGCGATTATGCGGGCCGGCAATCGTCTGAGCGATACCATCCAGGATATCCTCGATATTTCGAGATTCGAAGCCGGCGCTTTTGAAGTGGAGGTAACGCAGGTAGACCTCAACGCGGCCGTCACGCGGCAGTTGGACGATTTCCGGGCGGTGGCGCGGCGCAAGGGAATAGAACTGCAAAGCCAGATCGAAGAATCCGCCGTGATTCTGGTGTTCGACGAATATTGCCTGACGCGCGCACTGCGCGCCCTGATCGATAATGCGATCAAGTTCACTGAACGCGGGGCGATCGCCATTCGCCTGTATCGCGATATTTCCGGCGCCCCGAGTCTCGAAATCCGTGATTCGGGGATTGGCATCGCGCGCGATCATTTGGCCTCATTATTCGACCCATTTTCGCAGCAGCGAACCGGGCTCGATCGGCCCTTCGAGGGACTTGGCCTGGGCCTCGCGCTATGCCGGCGATACCTCGATCTCAACGGGGCTGCGATTTCGGTCGACACGCGGGAGGGAGTCGGGACTGTATTTACGATTCGCTTCGCCCCGGATTGTGAATCGAAATTCGCCAATCAAATCGGTGCCGGACTTTCATCCGAAATACGGCGGCGATCTTTCCCGCGCCGCTAGGTTTCCAACTCAAGTCAGCCATATCGCGGCGTACCGGATGCGCCCGTTACGCTAAGAAATCAAGCAGTCGGACTATGCGGCGGACCTGACTTCGGGCTATTACTCGAAAGATGGAATTCGAACAGCAAACGGCAGTGGTTACCGGCGCGGGACGCGGTATCGGGAAAGCGATCGCACTGGCTTTCGCGGCCAAAGGCGCCGAGGTAGCGGCGCTGGATCTCGATCAAAATTCAGCCTCCGCGACTGCTCGCGAAATCACGCGCCTGGGCGGGCGCGCCTTCTCTGCAGCAGTGGACGTAACCGATCAAGCGGCGGTTCACAAGGCGATCGCGGCGATCGTCAGCGAGCTTGGGAAAATTGATATTCTGGTGAACAATGCCGGGATCGGTAATACAGCTTCGTTTTTGGATCTCACCAAAGAGAGCTGGGATCGCCTGCTGGCGGTCCATTTGTCCGGAAGTTTTTATTGTTCGCAAGCGGCCGCGCGTGAAATGGTCAAGCGCAAATACGGGAGAATCGTGTCGCTGTCGTCGATCGCCGGCTTGATGGCGCCGCCCGAAGCGGCCCATTATGCGGCCGCCAAGGCCGGCATCATCGGATTGACGCGCGCCATGGCGATGGATCTCGCCGAGCATGGGATCACTGCTAATGCAGTCGCGCCCGGACCGGTGCTGACCGAGATGTTGCGCGAAATCTGGGACGAGGATGGCTTGAAGGAACGCGCCGCTCACGTTCCGGTGCAGCGGCTGGCGACGGTCGAGGAAATTGCGCGGGCGGTATTGTTTCTCGCCGCGCCCGATTCCTCGTACATCACCGGCACGGTATTGCCGGTTGATGGAGGTTCGGTCGCCGCCGGCACCTACATGGTGGAAAAATACCGCCGCCGCCACTCTCGATAATCAGATATTCTCCAGCGCTCCGACTTGCGCCACACGCTCCCAACTTTCAGGCGAGTTAAGCGGCCTGCTACCGGGAATCCGCTCGAAGGGACTCACCAGACCCATCCGATCGCCGATTTCCTTTAAGCCGGGAATAAGTTCGCGGCCGATCAGATCGATGGTTTTCATTCTCGATTTATTATCGAGCCAGCCATCGCTATGCCGGATAATGAAAACGCCCGGTCTCAGCACATCAAGGATTTTTTTAATTTTGCTGATCACGCCAGCGGGAGTGCCGACGATTATCCGATAGCTGTCCTCTAAAATTTTGAGCTGCTCGGGACTGTTGATGGTTTTCTTCGCCTCGGCCACATCGAACTTGCCACGTGGCACGAACAGCTCGGGCCCACCTTTGGGATTTTTGAATTGCCGGGCCATTCGGCTCGACGCGCCCTTGGAGTTGTAACCCGATGGAAACATGAACTCCGGCTTGATCGCCCCGAATGCCGCCGCCCGTCCGCCCTGCAATTCGAGCATCGCAAGCTCGCGCGCCTCGTCCTCGGTTTCGCCCACGATTACTTTCTGCAGGTAGCCGAAGTTCTCCGGCCCGGCCTGATAGCCTGCCTGAGCGGCGGTTTCACAATACAGGTCCCACAGATCGACGGTCGGCTCCAGATAGGTGGACAGGGCGATATATGGGTAACGCCGCTCGGCGCAAAACCTCACGGTCTCGGGGCTGACCAGACCGGGCACCCAGATCGGCGGATGAGGCTTCTGTAGCGGCAGCGCCCAGGGATTGACGAATCGATAGTGCAGATGCCGGCCTTCGTGCCGAAACGGTCCCGGAGTGGTCCACGCCTTGATAATGAAATCGTGCGCTTCGAGAAATAGTTCGCGGTTGAACGCCGGGTTCGATCCATTCGAAAGCTGTTCGGTTCCGCCGCCGCGAACGAAGCCGCTGACCAGCCGCCCGCCCGAGATCAGATCGATCTCGGCCAGCTCTTCGGCCAGCCGCAGCGGATTGCCGACCGTGGTCGGCAGGTTGCCCAGCATGATGATTTTGCATCGTTTGGTAATGCGGGCGAGAATCGCCGCCTCGATGTTGGCCACCGCGCCCATGCAGGTTACGAGTCCATGATGCTCGTTCAATACAATTCCATCGTAACCCGCCTCTTCGGCACGGACCGCCTGGTCCAGGTATTCGTTGTATAGGCGCGCACCAACGACGGGATCGAAATGCCGGTTCGAGATGCCCCAGATACCCTCGGCGATCGTCAAATCCTCGTCCAGCGGGTGATATGGGCGTTCACTGAAATAGGCGATATGCATTATTCAACCAGGAAGCTGCGCACGAGCCTCGAGAACTCGACGTCCGCTTCAATCTCCGGATGATGCCCGCAATTGGCGAGCGTCCCGATTTTCGCGTTTGATAATATTTCGCAATACTGCGCGGCGGTGCTAACCGGGATGATCGAATCCCGCTCACCCCAGATTACCAGCGCTGGCCCAGTCCCGGCGCATTTCAGCAGATGCGGCAGACTTGGATTGTGCATATAGGGTGACCAGCCGAGACGGGCCACCTCGGCGCGCGCCTCTTCGCGAGACGCGGATAATTGCGGGCTCCAGTGCCGGTCGAAGTTTTCAGAATGATTAAGGCTGGCTTGCAGATATTCGGGCGTGGACATCAGAAAGATGTCGCGAATATCGCCGATTCGCGGCTTGATACCGAATGGCGCGACCAACACCATACGCGCAAACTGGCTGGCGCAGTTGGCGGCCATTTCGGCCGCGATCCAACCTCCAAAAGAAAGACCAATAACGTCAACCCGGTCGATTTTCAGCTCGCGCAGAAACCGCGCGTGAAAACAGGCCAGATCGCGCACCGACGAAATCCATTCCACCGGCGCAGAAACTCCGAAACCGGGCGACGCTGGAATCAGCACCCGCCGGCGCTTGGCCAGCTCGGCGTGCCATGGACGCCATTCGATATCGCCCAGTTCGTCGTGCAGAATCAGCAGCGGCTCGCCGCTGCCGGCGGCGAGAAAACTGCATGGAACATCATCGATAAGGACCTGCTCTTGCGTCACCGCTACTGTCATCAGGAACCATCCACTCCTTGCAAACCTTGGTAACACATAGCGCGTCGCGCATCTAACCGAAGACCGGCCTCGATTCGCCAATCGCGTTCGTGGGAGAAACTCAGCCGGCACTTTCCGGGGCGACCGCCGACAGGCCGATCGAATCGGCGGCGATCGATGGGACATAGAACATCTCAGGCGCTCCCCACACAATTGCCGGCATGGTTCGCCGTCCGACCGCGATCGGCGCGGAAAAAATCTCGCCTAGATTGGCGTTGATTCGCAAACAGTTCGGCGCCAGCGGTTCGGCCAGTTTGCCATCCCAGATCAGGTACGAATCGCCAGTGATGGTGCAGGTGAAATCGCCCGCCCGCTGCCCGTTGATCGGATAGGTGTACCACACCCGTCCGACGTAAATTCCATCGCCAACGAGTCTTATCATTTCGCGTTCATCCACTCCGCCGAGCGTGCGCATCACGACGTTGGTGGCCGCCGTTCCCGGATGCGAATCGAAGCGGCGTCCGCCGCCCTCGCCCAAGCGATAACCGTTGCCGGCGGAAAACTCCGGCTTCGCGGGCGCATCCGGACCGAGCTTGCCGCCGCGATGCTCGTCGCTTGCCAGTCGGTGCGCATCGTAAAAGTTCGACAACAGACCGATCGCGCGGCCCTCGCGAATCAACATCGTGCGCCGGGCCGGCAACCCCTCGCAGGTGATATTTCGCGCAATCGCCCGGCCCGCCGCCGCGGGTTGATCGAAAAGCGTCAGCCGCGAATCCATCACCCCGCTGCCGAAACGGCCATGGTAGGCCGAGTTCGAGGCCTGGAACGCGCCGGTGGTCAGCGACGGAATCACCATGTAGCAAAGCATCTCGGCCACCGGCTGCGGTCCAAATACGATACGGTAGCGGCCCGGCGCGAGCCGCACACCATGGCGCATTGCGATCGCTCTGGTCACCGCGTCGTGTCCGAGCCGCGTGGTTTTGTTGCGCAGATCGGCCCTCGACGCGCCCAGCGCGATCGCCGTCGCCCTGCTCTCGGGCGATTTAATAATTGCTGTCACTGAAGAGCTGAAATAGGCGGTCTGGTCGGTTCGGATACCGCTCAGATTCGAACCCGCGATCGCAAACCGATCGCGCGTCAACGTCACATCGCCGCCGAGCACCAGTCCCTGCCGTTCGGACTCGATCGGCACGCCCTTGGTAAATGCGCCGATCGCTCCATCGACGATCGCCCACGCCGCGTTCGCCACTTCGGTGTTGCCCGTCCGGATTAGATCGCCGGTTCCGCCGGCGCGCGCCGCAGGCTTGCGTGGGTCGTTCGGCAGGCCCGGGAAATGGGGATCGATCACCGCCGCGCGGCGAGCGCGGGCAAGCGCCTCGCGCAGGGCTTCGCGGCTGAGATCGCCGGCGATAAAACTGTGGCCTACCTCGTGTGAATTACGCCGCGTCACGATTCGAATAGCAAAACCGTCGGCGGCCATCAACTTGCACTCTTCGACCCCTCGGCTCGGAATATCGGAAGTGTAGTTAAGGCGAGCGACCAGTTGCTCGGTGCTGGAGCAATAAAGCTCGAATTGGGCGATCTCGGAATCGCTCCCGAGTATGCGCGCACCTTCGGCGGCGAATTTCTTCAACTCAGCCAGCGCCAGCATCGTTAGATGATAATCCTGCGTACGGGATTAGCCGCCCGCCAGCCGCGCTCGCGAGCGCAGGGTTGGCCCGCCGTTGGACATCCGCTTGGCCTGCATCGGCTGCCCTTTACCGCAATTCGGAATCGCGATCAGGCGCAGATCGTTACCCACCGCGTCCACCTTCATGAAGAAGTTCTTCGAATCGCCGAGCACGCTCCCCGAACGGTACAGCCGGCCAATCTGTCCGTTTTCGATCTCATAAACGCGGCGCGCCGAAATCCGGAAATTCTCCCGTGACTCGGCGATAGATGGCGTCTGACTGCCGCATACGTAGTAACCCCGATCGACCTCGGCGATCATCTTCGCCGGATCGTCCTCCCCCGGCATGAAGAAGGTGTTCGACATTCGGACCAGCGGCACGTAGCAGGCCGCAACCGCGCGCGCCGAACCATTCGGCTCCGCCCCCAGCGTGGCGGCAGTTGCGCGCGAATTCAAAAAGCCGCAAAAAACACCGCGATCGATATGCATCACGCGCTTTCCCGGCGTGCCTTCGTGATCGTAACGATAAAATCCATAACCCCTGAGCGTGGGATCCGAGCACGCCGACAACATCGGCGATCCGATCACCTTGCCGATTTCGTTGACCGCGAGCGATCGCAACAGCCAACTGCGGCCCGCATACGCCGCTTCCATCTTGAGCGCACGGTCGGCTTCGCTCGGATGGCCGACGATCTCATGCGCCAACAGCGCGTTGAAATGCGGATCGGTAACCACCGTCACTTCGTGATCCGGCGGCTTCAGAATCGGTGCGGCAGCAAGCTCCGTCGCCTCGCGCGCGATCGCCACGCCGAAACTTACCAGGTCGGGATTGGGCTGTAATTCGTCGCGCCAGTTCTCAGCCAGGCATTCAAAACCGCGTTGCTGACCGAAGGTATCGTAAATCTCCTGATGGCCCTGCGGCGTCTCGGCCACTACGTAGCAATCGCCCTGCGAAAAGGCGAACACCTGTGTAATCACGCTGCCTTCGGTGCTGGCGAAGAGTTCGCGCCGAATTTCACTCAGCGCACTCACCATGTTGTAGCTAATCTGCGGGCCGATCGCGCAAATCGCTGCGGAGGCTTCGCGGGTGAGATGTTTGAGCGCCTGCGGATCGAGCGTGCGGGGATCGTCGCGATAGTTCGCCGCCACCTCGTCGCGAATCGCCGGCGCGGTCAGCGGCTCATCGAGCGAGGGGCCCAGCGATTTCAATCCATGCCGCTTCAGCAGATCGGCCTTGGCTTTGGCGCCGGCCCGTGCCCGCTCATACGCCTGTTCCAAACTGGCGCGGATGGCCGGCATCAGTTTGTTCGCGTGACGCGCGAGGCCGCCGATCTCGACGCCATGCTGACCCACGCCGATCGATCCGCCGGTTCGCGGCTGTCCCTCACACCACACGCTGACACCGATCGACGCGTTCTCGTGCTCGAGACTTTCACGCGGCTCGCCGTCATTGGCGAAGCATGAGCGATGGAAGACCGCTTCGAGGCGCAGATCGGCGTAGGCCACGCCGCGATGCGATCGCGCGAAGCGGCGCAGCAACTCCTCGGATCGATCGCGGACAAAATCGACCGTGTCGAGCAGATCGTTGGCCGGCATCAGATGATGTCTTTCATTCGGCGGAGGCAATCAGATGATCTTCTCGCGCCTCAATTCCGCCAGCGCGCTCGCATTCAGACCCAGGTACGCACCATAGATTTCATCATTGTGCTCGCCCAACAGTGGCGCTAAGCGCGGCTCGACCGGGGAATCCTCAAGCTGCACCGGACACGACGGCATCGGGAATTCGCCGCGCGTGGGATGAGTCAGGTTGACGACCATTTTTCGCTCGCGCAGATGCGGATCGTTGAGTATCTCGACGCTGTCGAGCACCGCGCCGGTCGCCACCCCGGCGTCACCGAAAGCCTTCATCACTTCATGCTTGGTATGGCGCGCGGTCCAGCCGCCGATGATCTCATCGACCGCCACGGCATTGCGATTTCTCGCTTCGCCGGTCCGAAAGCGCGGATCTTCGATCAGTTCGGGACGGCCGATCGCGTTGCACAGGCCGACCCACATTTCGCGGTTCGAACAATAGACCACCACATAGTCGTTTTCGCCACCGGGGGCGCACTTATAAAGGAAGCTGGCCCCGGTTACCGGCACCTTGTTCCCGGTGCGCGCGACCGGCTCATGATCGATGAACGTCTGCAACATCGCGATCCGGGTCATGTTCACCACCGCGTCCTGCATCGCCACCTCGACCTTTTGCCCGCGTCCGGTGCGCTCGCGCTGAATCCACGCCGCCAGCACGCCGCACGCCGCATGCACCCCGGTACCGGTGTCGCCAACCGTCGGCGCCGGCTTGATCGGTTCCGATCCGGGATAACCGGTCATCGAGAAGGCGCCGCCGCTGGCCTGCGCGATCATATCGAAACTTTTGTAGCTGCTGTACGGTCCGTAGGTGCCGAAGCCCTTGACAGTCAGGTAAATGAGCCGCGGATTGATTTCGCGCAGCCGCTCATAGCCAAGCCCCAGCCGTTCCATCGTACCAAGCGAAAAGTTCTCCGCCACTACATCGAATTTACGAATCAGGTCGAAGAATATTTCGCGTCCGCGATCATGCTTCAGATCGAGCGTGATACTGCGCTTGTTGTTGTTGAGCAGCAGAAAATAACACGAATCCTCGTCAGGCCGATCCGCGAACAGACGGCGGCCCTGCTCGCCATAGCGCGGCGATTCGAGCTTGACCACCTCGGCCCCAAGCCACGCCAGCATCTGGGTGCACGAGGTGCCGGCTTCGAACTGCGTCAGGTCGAGGATTTTCAAACCGGCCAATGCTTTTTCCATCGACGCCTCCAGTCCCGCAATTCCAATCGAATCGGGACCACAAAAAACCTGCTCCCCTTGTATCTCCGAAGCATTCACCACGGCAAGCAACGGTCACCGGCTGGCTTAATACGTGGGCGCGCTTTCTGATAGATTTTCAGTCGGATGTCCGCTGCTGCAAATAAACTCGCCCGCGTGCGCGAAGAACTCAACCGGATTTTTCTCGAGCGTACCGAGTTGATCGACGGCGCGCTGGTCGCACTGATATCCGCCAGTCACGTGCTGATCGTGGGACCGCCCGGCACCGCCAAGTCGATGCTGGCCGATGAGCTATGCCAGCGCGTCGAGAGCACCGACTATTTTCAGTGGCTGCTGACCAAGTTCAGCACGCCCGAGGAAATTTTCGGCGCGGTCAGCCTCAAGGGTCTCGAAGAAGACGATTACCGGCGCGTGACCGATCACAAACTGCCGCAAGCGCATATCGCGTTCCTCGACGAAATCTTCAAGGCCAATTCCTCGATCCTCAACGCGCTGCTGACGATTATCAACGAGCGTTTCTTTCATAACGGACGCCGGCGGGTGGCGGTTCCGCTGATCAGCCTGTTCGGCGCCTCCAACGAGCTGCCCGACGAGGACGAACTGACGGCGCTGTACGATCGTTTCATGCTGCGCTTCATGGTCGATTATCTGAGCGAGGATTTCCGCTTCCTCAAGATGCTCGAAGGCGCGGAAACCGCCGGCCGGACAATGCTGAGCTTCGCCGAGTTGCAGGAGCTGAGCGACGCCGCGCGAGCGATCGACGTACCGGGCGGGATCCTGCGCGCGATCGCCGAGTTGCGCCGCGAGCTGATACGGCAGCAGATCGTGGTCTCGGATCGCCGCTGGCATAACGCGCTGAGCGTCTTGCGCGCCCATGCGCTGGTGATGGAACGCAGCGTGGTGAACGAGGACGATCTGCTGTTTCTGGAGCACGTGCTGTGGAAGGATCCGGAAGAACGGCCCAAGGTCCGCGACACTTTGCGCCATATGCTCAAGGGCTATGAAGAAGAGGCGCGGGAGCTGCTGATCCAGAGCGAAGAGTTGCGCGATTACGCCGGGCGCAAATGGGACAGCGAGGAGCTCCAGCGCCGCGCACAGGTCGAAGCGCACACCAAGCTTGCCAACATTTTGGCGAAGTTTGAAAACCTGCTGCGCGACGCGGCCGAGAGCGGACGGGCGATGACGACGGTCGAGGCGATGCGCTCGCGGGTGCGTGAAATCCAACAGGGGATGCTGCGTCAGCTTTAGCGGCGGAAGATGGCGGCCGAAGAGCAAACTCCTGCGATCGTGCTGCGCGCGCGCGATTACTCCGAATCGGACCGGATCGTCACGCTGCTGACCCGCGATTTAGGTAAGCTCAGCGGAATCGCGCGCGGCGCGAAAGCCTCGCGGCGGCGGTTCGCGGGCAAGCTCGAACCGTTCTCACACGTGATGCTTTATTTCCGCCGCCGGCCGCATGGTGAGCTGGTCTTTATCACGCGCGCGGAGGGCGCCAGCCTCGCGCCAATCATACTGGACGATGATCTCGGCAAAATCGCGCTAGGCAGCTACATGGTCGAGCTGGCCGACTCGCTGGCCTCCGCCGAGGCGGAAGCCCGGCAGGCATACTCGATTCTGGCGGACAGCCTGCTGACGCTGGCGGCGGCGGGTTCGTCGCCCGCGCTGCGCCAGGCTTTCGAACTGAAAATTCTCGGCTGGGCGGGCTTCGGACTGGAGTTCGATCGATGCCGCGTGTGCGCCACGCCGAGCGCAGACAGCACGCTGCGTTTCTTTTTCGTGATCGCGCGCGGCGGCGTAATCTGTATTCACTGCCGTCAGGATGCGCCCGAGTGCGGTTTGCCGCTGTCGGCTGACAGCGCCAGGGCGCTGACGCGCATCGGAGTCGATCCGATCGAGACCGCAGCGCAGGCGCAACCGGCGGGTGCGGATGGCAGCGTCAGTCTTGCACGCTATATCGGCTCGATCATCGATCGGCGGCTGCGATCGGTCGAGTTTCTCGACTCGGTGATGCCGGCCGGCTCTGGTCCGGCGCGCTAATTCAATGCAAGTTCTGGCAATCTCACGGCCCTGACGAACAAGGATTCGGAGCCATGGAAATACAAGCTTTCGGTTATATGGTGGCGCTGGCGGACAATTTGGATGAATGGGTGAAGTTCGGCGGGCATTTGCTGGGCTTGCAGCTCATCGAACGAACCGCCTCGAAGCTGACCTTTCGGATGGACGATCGGGCGCAGCGGTTGACCGTCGAGCTGCGCAGCAGCGGCGCGGCCGCGGTTTTCGGATGGGAAACTCCCGATGGTACAACCCTGGACTTGCTGGCGGCCCGGCTCGACAAGGCGGGAGTTTCAGTGCGCCGACCGCCGCGATCGATCGCGGAGCAGCGCCACGTAAAAGATTTGATCGCGTTCGCCGATCCGGCAGGGAATACGATCGAAGCGTACCACGGACTCGAAGCCGCACCGACGCCATTCGTGCCCGGACGGCCGATTTCAGGTTTTCGGACCGGATCGCTGGGCATGGGGCATATCGTGCTGAACTGCGAAACCTATGGACCGATGGTGTCCTTTTATCGCGATCTGCTGGGCTTTCGTTTCAGCGATTTCCTGGTGACGCCGTTCAAGGGCCAGTTCTTCCATGTAAACCCGCGCCATCACAGCTTCGCCCTGATTGAGAACGGCCGAAAAGGCATCCATCATCTGATGCTGGAGCTGATGAACCTCGACGACGTCGGGCAGGGCTACGATCTCGCGCTGGGCGAAGAAAAACGCATTGCGACCACGCTCGGGCGTCATGCGAACGATTGGATGACTTCATTTTACGTCTTTTCGCCTTCTGGCTTCATGGTCGAATATGGATGGGGCGGTCGCGAGGTGGATATGGCGAGCTGGCAACCCAATGAGATGAAGAATGGGCCCAGCCTGTGGGGTCATGAGCGCGCATGGCTGCCGCCTCCGGTGCGCGCCCTCACCCGCGAAATGACGCTGGGTGCAGCGGCTGCCGGCGTGAGGCATCCGGTTCAGGTGACTGACGGCAATTATCAGACCGGACCCGAGAAAATCGAGTAATCTGAGGGGCCGCGCGCATGTTCACCGGCAAGGGCAAACAGCTTACCGTCTTCTTTGGCGAAACCGACCAGTATCGCCATCAAGCGCTCTATATGGCGATCGTCGAAATGCTGCGGCGCGAAGGCTGCAGCGGGGTGACGGTCACGCGTGGGATTGCCGGATTCGGCGCTTCGAGCCTGATCCATACCGCCGCGATTCTGCGGCTTTCAATGGATATGCCAGTGATCGTAACGGTGGTCGATCGCTCCGAGCGTATCGAGCGGATTCTCGCACCATTGCGCGAAATGGCTCCCAACGCCTTAATCGTCACTCAGGAAATCGAGGTTATCCAGTCCGGCGCGCCGTTCAAGGAAGGCTTGCCGGATGTGAAGATCTCGGAAGTGATGCGCCGGGAGGTGACCGCGGTGCATCCCGGGAGTCCGCTTTCGCAGCTTGTCGAGTTGTTGCTGGACAAGGACTTTACCGCCGTACCGGTGATCGATGACGACGGCCGCCTGGTCGGGATGGCTAGCGACCATGACCTGTTGACGCGCGGCGGCATGAAGATCGGGCTTAGCCTGAAAAAAGCGACGGATCTCGAATTCGTTCGCGATCTTCAAGAATCACTTGACAATTCCGAGCGCCAGGTTTCCGAAGTGATGACCACCGAAGTGGTCACGGTTACGCCCGATACCGGTTTGGGGACGGCGGCGCGCCTGATGGTCGAGCGGCAGCTCAAACGGCTGCCGGTGGTCGATGCCAACGGCAAGCTGGTTGGAATTATGGGACGACTCGACATTTTGAATACCATTGCCGCGGTGCATCTGCCGGAATGGCATCCCGAGGCGCGTAGTTTCGATGCGCAGGCCACGGTCGGCGACGTGATGTCGCACGAGGTGCCGGTGGTGCATGAAGCGGCGACGCTGGAACAGATTTTCGCGCTACTGATCTCATCGGCGCATAAACGGGTGGTGGTGGTGGACGACAAGCGGCACGTCGCCGGTATCATCGCCGACTCGGACCTGATCTCGAGAGTGAGCCGCGAGAGCTGGCCGGGCGTGATGGAAATTCTGGTTTCCAAGGTTCCGCTTGGCAGCATCGGCGGCGAGGCGCGCAAACATATCCAGCGGATTCGCGCGCGATCGGCGAAGGAGCTGATGACCCGCGATGTGATCACGGTGCGCGAAGAGATGCCGGTCGCCAGCGCCCTGGCGCTATCGGCGGAAAAGCATGTGAAGCGGATGCCGGTGGTGAGCGCGGCGGGCAGGCTGGTCGGAATCGTCGGGCGGCCCGAAATGATGCGGGCGCTGCTGAGCCGCACCGAAGCGGGGAAAGGCGCGTAGCGTGTTGGAGGTGGTGCTGGTTGCGTTGGGCGGCGCTATCGGATCGGCGGCGCGCTATCTGGTCGGTGGATGGTTCGCGAGCCGTTTCGGCCCCGCGTTTCCCTACGGCACCTTCGTGATCAATATCAGCGGTAGCTTTATCATCGGACTGTTCCTCGCTTTTGCCCAGGACCGCGCGTGGCTCAGTCCGTACTGGCGTCTATTCTTCGCAGTCGGCTTTGTCGGCGGCTATACGACGTTTTCGACTTACGAATATGAAGCGGTCCGTCTGCTACAGAACGGCGAGACTGCGCTGGGCGCGATCTACATGGTCGGAAGCATGGTGACCGGCGCAATCGCCGCAATCGCGGGCATAGTTCTCGGCAGTTGGCTTTAGCCGGATCGATTACTCGGACGGCACCACGAGCGGTTGGCTGAAACGTCCGTCTTCATGATCCACCAGCACGATCCCGCAATTTCGCGGAATCTCCACCCCCGTGACCGCGCCGGTAAGATGCGCCCAGGCGGTCAGCATCACCACCCCATGACTGACCACCACCACCTCGGTGTCCGGATTTTCACGCGCCAGTTTTTCCAGCACCGGCGCGATGCGTATTCTCACGTCCTCGAAGCTTTCGCCGCCGCCGGGCGGCCGCCAGTGCCATCGCGCGATCGGATCGAACGCGAGTTCAGCCATTTCAATGTCATAAGATTCGCCGGCCAGCGATCCGAAGCGGCGCTCGAACAGATTCGGTTCGATATCGATTTCGAAGCCAAATTGCGCCGCGATAATCTCGGCGGTTTCCCGTGCCCGCGCGTAGGGGCTGGCGACCACCAGCGCCGGCTTGAACATCCCGGCGATGCGCCGGCCCGCGGCCTGCGCCTGCTCGCGTCCGGTTGCGGTCAGCGGCACCGAGGGCGTGGTGGTGAAGCGGCGTTCGCGATTACCCTCGCTCTCGCCATGACGCACCATGATCAGCCGGCCCATCGAAAACCTAAAGCTCTACTTTACTTCAAGCCTTGGCTTTCACTTCCGGCTTTGACGGGCGGCGGCGGCGCACCGGCGGGCGCCGTGGCCGGCGCGGGCTCGCCGCTTTGGGCTGCTGGTGGAGTCAGCGCGGTAGCCGCCTGCCGCATCCGGATAAACGGCTCGAACAGATCGATCGGCACCGGGAAGACCGTGGTCGAGTTATGGTCGGTGGCGATTTCGCTGAGCGTTTGCAGGTAGCGAAGCTGCAACGTGATCGGACTGTGGCCCATGATCTCGGCCGCCTCCGCCAGACGCTGAGCGGCCTGGAACTCGCCCTCGGCCGCGATCACCTTGGCGCGGCGCTCGCGTTCGGCCTCGGCCTGGGCGGCGATCGCGCGCTGCATGTCCAGCGGCAGATCGATGTTCTTGATTGCGACCAGCGTCACCTTGATGCCCCAGGGCTCGGTCTGCAAATCGACGATCTCCTGAATCCGCGCATTGAGTTTTTCGCGCTGGCTTAACAGATCGTCCAGCTCGCTTTGCCCGCCGACCGATCGCAGCGTGGTCTGCGCAAGCTGCAAAGTCCCGAACAGATAATCGGCGATTTCGGTGACGGCGCGCGATGGATCGACGACGCGAAAATAGAGCACCGCACTGACTTTGACGGTCACGTTGTCGCGGGTGATTACATCCTGCGGCGGGATGTCGAGCGTGATCGTGCGCAGATCGATGCGGACCGCCCGCTCGAGAATCGGGATGATAAAGACTACCCCCGGTCCGCGATACGGCGTCAGGCGGCCGAGCCTGAAGATTACCACCCGTTCATATTCATTGAGCACCCGCAGGCCGCTCAGGATGATCAACACCACGATTCCAATTGCGACGCCTATCCCAGGTCCCATTTTCCCCTCCGGTTACGCGCTGGCGGTCTGCGCAACAACCTCATTAAACGCTTGAGTTTTTGCTCATCAAACGCTTGAGCTTTTTCCGGCTTCGATACGGTTTTGGCCGGCCGGCCGCACCCGCAATTCCAGACCTCGTACCTCGGTAATTTCGGCCCGCATTCCCGGCGCCAGCGGCTCGCTGCTAATCGCCCGCCATATTTCGCCATGCACGAACAGATTGCCGGGCGCGCCGGGCGCGATCGGATCGCGAACTTCGCCGATCATCCCAATCAATCCTTCACGACCGGTGGTCGCGGCTCCCCGCCGATCGCGAATGACCAGAAAACCGAGCCCGAGAATGGCCGCGCTCAACACCGCCGCGGCGCCGGCGATGATACCTCGATTGATCGTCAGGTTGGTCTCGCCAGTGTTAATCAGGAACAACGATCCAAGTACAAAGGCGATAATCCCGCCGATGCCGAATACCCCGAAAGTAGTGACGTAAACCTCCAGCATCAGCAGCGCGACGCCGAGCAGGATCAGCAGCAGACCCGACAAGTTTATCGGCAGCACCTGGAACGAGGTGAGCGCCAGCACCAGACAGATCACGCCCGCGACGCCGGGCAGAAAAACTCCCGGATGAGCAAACTCGAAATAAATTCCGAGCAGCCCGCCGATCAGGAACAGATACATCAGGTCGGGATCGGCGAGCGTGTTGAGCAGATTCTGCCCGGTACTCATCTCGCGCGGCGTCACCAGCGCACCGTCGAGTTGCAGCACGACGGATTTCCCCGCGACCTTGACCGTCCTGCCCGAGGCCTGCATCAGCAGATTTTTGAGATCGGGCGCGACGATATCGATCACATGTTTTTCGAGCGCTTCATCATCGCCGATAGCCGCGCTCTGCCGCACCGCCGCCTCCATCCATTGCTGGTTGCGGCCGCGTTCGTGTGCGATACCGCGCGCGAAGCTGGTGGTGAAATTTTCGATCTTCTTGCTTACCTCGCCCTGCATCCCGGAGCCGGTCATTTCGACCGGATGGGCCGCGCCGATAGTGGTGCCGGGCGCCATCGCCGCGATATTGCCCGCCTCCGTGATAAAGGTTCCCGCCGAAGCGGCAGTCGCGCCGGTGGGGGCGACGTAAACGATCACTGGCAGCGGCGCGTTCATCAGATTGCGGACGATTCTCTGGGTAGACGATAGCAGACCGCCCGGCGTATCGAGCTCGATCACCAGCGCCGCCGCGCCACGGCCGCACGCATCGGCCAGCGAACTTTCGATGTAATCGTTAACGGCGGGATTGATCGTGCCTTCGACCTTGATCAGTTCAACCCACGGCGTCGCCGCGACCGCATGCGGTGTCTGAGCCCTCACAGCCGGCAGCGCTAATAATACCATCAACGCGCACACTGCCGGTCCCACCCACCATCGATACCTCGCGATATGGGCCGCGAAGGTCATCGCGTGGCGCGGCCGGGAATCGGCCAGCCGAGCAACTTCATCACTTCCTGAATATCGGACCACACCAGCCGCTTGTCAGCCGGGTTACGCAGCAGATAAGCGGGATGGAAGGTCGGCATTAGTTTAATTCCGTGCACTTCATGCCAGGCGCCGCGCAGCTTGCTGATCGGAGTCTTAACTTTAAGTAATGCTTGAACTGCGAAGGTGCCCAGGCCGACAATCGCGCGCGGCTTCACCAGTCCGATCTGTCGTATCAGAAATGGTTCGCAGGCGGCCACCTCTTCAGGCTCGGGATTTCGATTACCCGGCGGCCGGCACTTGATCACATTGCAGATATAAACTTCGCTGCGCGCGATTCCCATCCCACGCTCGATGATATCGGTGAGCAACTGGCCCGCCCGCCCGACGAATGGTTCGCCACGCGCGTCCTCGTCGGCCCCCGGCGCTTCGCCGACAAACATCAGCTCGGCCTTCGGGTTGCCGACCCCAAACACCAGATTGATCCGTTCAGGCGCGAGTTTGCATCGGCGGCAATCGCCGATGAAGTCGCGCATGGCTTCGAGCGTGTTGCAATTTTCGAGGCCCGGATACTTCGCCAGTATTTCAGCGGCTCCTGACGGATTCGGCGAATTGCCGGGCGGGACTTGCGCCGCGGACGGCGTCGGCGTCCCCGCACGAGCAATCCGGGCAGACGGTGCCGCGGAGGTCTTCGGCGCGCAGGGCACGCCTTCGAGACCCTCTTCGCGAAGCTGCTCGACATAGTCGCGCAGCGTCGCCAGCAGCAGCTTGCGATCCGGATCGAGCTCCAGCCGGCTCATCGGGAAGGCACCTCCGGCTTCAACTTGGTCATATGGCTATGCGGAGCGGCTGCTCTTGCGCGGCATCGAACCGCTGCGGATCGCCAGCAGCCGATCCAGAATCAGGTCCGCAACTTCGTCCTTGGTCAGTTTGGGATGACTTTCACGATTACCATCGGCGCTGATTAGCGTAACGATATTGGTGTCCGATCCGAAGCCCGCGCCTTCGAGCGTGACGTCATTGGCGACGATCAGGTCGAGCTTCTTGCGGCGTAGCTTCTCGGCCGCATGCGCTTCGAGATTCCCGGTCTCGGCCGCGAAACCGATAATCAACCGTGCGCCTTTTTTGGCGCTCAAGCGCGGCAACTCATCCGCGATCGGCTGCAATTCCAGCGTCATCGCGCGCGCGTTCTTTTTGATTTTTTGATCAGCCGGTCGGGCGGGCCGAAAATCGGCCACCGCCGCGGCCATCACCAGCGTCGAGCACCACGGAAAATTTTCCGCGGTGGCGGCCAGCATCTCGGCCGCGCTTACCGTCTCGATCCGCTCGACGCCGCGCGGGGCTTTGAGGACGGATGGTCCGCTCACCAGGCGTATGGCTGCGCCCCGCCGCCAGGCGGCGCGCGCGATCGCGTAACCCATTTTCCCCGACGAATGATTCGAAATGTAACGTACCGGATCGATCGCCTCGCGCGTGGGACCGGCGGTTACCAGTATCCGTTCGTCGGCCAGATCGCGCAGCGAAAGCATCCGCTCCAGTTCCTCGACGATCGCAACCGGATCGGGCAGCCGACCCTTGCCCTCGTAACCGCAAGCCAGTTCGCCCTCGTCAGGTTCGATGACCACCACGTTGCGCGAACGCAACCGGGCCAGATTCTCCGCCACTGTCGGATGCGCATACATGTGGACGTTCATTGCCGGTGCGAACGCGATTGGACAGCGCGCGGCCAGCAGCACAGTGGTGACAATGTCGTCGGCGATTCCGACCGCGGCCCTGGCGATGATATCGGCGGTGGCCGGCGCGATCACGATCGCATCGGCGCGGTCGGCAAGCCGGATATGTCCGATTTCAGATTCCTGGGTAAGGTCGAAGGTGTTGGTGGCTACCGGATGGGCGCTCAAGGTCTGGAGCGTTAGCGGGGTGATGAATTCGGCCGCATTGCGGGTCATCATGACCCGCACCTGCGCCCCGCGCCCGGTCAACAGCCGGATCAGTTCAGCGGCCTTGTAGGCGGCGATTCCGCCGCTTACGCCAACCACGATGGTCTTGTCCTTGAGCAGCGCCACGCCCGCTAATTGTATGGCCTAAGACGCTTGCTACGAAAGCTCCCAGCAGAACCGGCTGAAGGGCTTTCGAGTCCTCGGATCAGATCAGCGTTCGATCTCGCCTGCAATAAATTTTTCGACCCGATCGCGGGCAATATCGTCGGCTATCTGGCGCGGCGGATGTTTCATGGTGTAGGCGGCAATCGAGTAAAGCGGACCGCCAATCTTGCGATCGCGCGCCAGCTTGAGGCATCGGATCGCGTCGATCACCACGCCACCGGAATTGGGCGAGTCCTGCACCGACATCCGCAGCTCGACCTCGATCGGAATGCCGGCGAAGCCTTCGCCTTCGATCCGCAGGAAGCAGACCTTATTGTCCTTCTGCCACGCGACGTAATCCGACGGGCCGATATGGACATCGGTGTCGGGCATGCGCTCCGGCAACACGCTTTGCACCGCCTCGGTCTTCGACTTGCGCTTGGAGCCAAGCCGCGACCGATCGAGCATGTTAAGAAAATCGGTGTTGCCGCCGGTGTTGAGCTGGTAGGTATGCCGAAGCCGAATTCCGCGGTCGGCAAACAGCTTCATGATCGTGCGATGCAAAATGGTAGAGCCGAGTTGCGATTTGACGTCATCGCCGATTATCGGAATGCCGCGTTCGGTAAACTCGCGCGACCATTTCTCATCGGAGACGATAAAAACCGGCATGCAGTTGATCAAACTGACGCCGGTGGCCAGGCATGCGCGGGCGTAGCGTTCGACCGCCTGCTGGCTGCCGACCGGCAGGTAGCAGAGCATCACTTCCGCGCCGGTATCGCGCAACCGCTGTTCGATATCAACCGGCTTTTCGTTCGCGGCCACGAAGCTGCGATCGGGCGGATAGGAGGCCATGTGCGGCGCGATGCCATCGAGGAGCTCGCCCATCTCGACGGTGACTCCATAATGGGGCAGGTCGCGCCAAATCGTTATGGTATTGTTAGGCGCGGCAAAGCAGGCGTTCTCCAGCGGCTGGCCGACCTTGCGGGCATCGATATCGAAAGCGCATACCACCTCGATGTCAGCAGGAAGATAGCCGCCGAGATTGTAGTGCATCAGGCCGACCGGTTTTTCCCGATCGTCACCCGCAGCGTTCCGGTAGAACTCGAAGCCCTGCAGCAACGAGGAAGCGCAGTTTCCGACCCCGACGATTGCAACCCGAATCTTCCCCATTTACCTCACCAAGTGGCCGCCGCTAAATCGGCCCGGTCCCTGTCCTCCAGAAGTATTATAAGTATGGTCGAATCCCACATGTGCCGCAGAAGACTAGTTGAGCATACTGACAAAGTACACCATGGATAGCCATTGTTAAGCTCGATGACACCCCATCGCTAATAATTACGAAGGGGGACGATTCCGCCGTTCATCCCTGCCCATCGAAATTTGCTGTCAGTTTTTTCGGAATCGCGAGACGAATTTCGTCCCGAAATCGGTGTCTGGATGGATTTTACGAGCGCGATCAATCAGTACGGCTTCGCTTTCGGGTATGTCTGGATCCGGAATGCAGCAATCCACCGGACATACCGTGGCGCATCGTTCGGCCTCATGAAACCCCACGCATTCAGTGCACTTTTCCGGAACTATATAGAAAATGTCCTCACGCAATGGCGGACCTTCACGACCGTCGAGGTGCCAGGGCTCGCCACCCGCATAGATTGCATTATTCGGGCATTCCCGCGCGCAGGCGCCGCAGTTGATGCATTCCTCAGTTATGAGCGTGGACATCGATCGGACTAACAGCAGGAGACCTGCCACTTACGTGCAGTTGAAGAATATCGGCAGCTGCTGACCCGGACAAGTGGCAAGCTCAATCGGGCATTGCTTCGTTCACCCGCCGCGCCAAAGCCATGAACGCCTGGCTCACCGGATGCTCCGGACGGGACAAGGTGATCGGCATTCCGCTGTCGCCCGCGGCACCGACTTCAGGGGAAATCGGCATCTGCGCCAGCAACGGGACGCCCTCCGCCTTCGCCATTTTCTGACCTCCGCCAGCGCCGAAAATCTCATCGCGTTCGCCGCAATCAGGGCATACGAAATAGCTCATGTTCTCGACGATACCGAGAATCGGACAGTGCACCTGCCGGAACATTCTGACCGCGCGCTCGGCGTCGAGCGTGGCAACATCCTGCGGCGTGGTGACGATCACAATGCCATCGACCGAGACCAGTTGCGCCAGCGTCAACTGCGCATCACCGGTGCCCGGCGGCAGGTCCACCACGAGGAAATCATTGGTGCCCCATACGGTATCGTTCAGGAATTGGCGCACGGCGCCCATCACCATCGGCCCGCGCCAGATCACCGGAGTTTTATCGGTGACGAAAAACCCAATCGAAATCAGTTTAACGCCATATTTCTCGATTGGGTAAAAGCTTTCGCCACCGGCCGATTTGGGACGCTCGGAGCCGATCGCGAACATCATCGGCACCGATGGGCCGTAAATATCCGCGTCGAGCAATCCGACCTTCAAGCCGAGCTGACTCAGTGCAATCGCGAGGTTCGCCGCGACCGTCGATTTGCCGACGCCGCCTTTGCCACTGGCCACCGCGATTACATGACGTGCGCCTTGCAATCGAACGCGCCCGGTCACCTCGCCCAGTTCGGCCGGTATCGGATGAACCCGGAACTCGGCGCGAATCCCGAGGTCGTGCGTCAAGATCCGATGAATCTCGCCGGCCAGCCGCCGCGTCACCTCTTCGCTCGCGCTCGCCTGCCGCAGCGTCAGCACGATTCCACCTTCAGGCGCGGGCGCGACCTGCTCGACGATTCCGAGACTGACGATATCGGTCGCGTAGTCGGGATAATGTACCCGGCGCAGCGCCGCCATCACCTCATCGGACGTTCTCTCGTTTGCCACGACGATGATTATCGCAGAGGAAATCGCGAGCCGGAAGGCATTGGCCGCGATAGTTTATACAGTTAGCGGCGTCAGCCGGCCCACGATCGACTCGCAAGCTTCAGCTTCAATCCGGCGCACCACCTCGGCCGCGGGCAGCAGATCGTTGACCAATCCCACCGATTGCCCGGCATAGAGCGCCATCTCCTCGACCCGGCCCTCAACGAAGCCCGATGGATTATGCACTCCATAGCGCACCAGCGGCAGCTCGAGGCCACCGCGTCTGCTGCGCCCGATCACTTCGCCCTCGCCCGGACGCTGGCCGCTCGGGGGACGTCCCGCGCGCTCCCACTGGGCAATTGTATGGTTGGGGATCACGCGATGCGGCGCGTCGGACCATCCGATGTCGAACAGCATCGTGTAAACCGTCTGGTCCTCACGCGCGTCGATTACCTTCTGCTTGTAGATCGGATGGGCCGCCGACTCACGCGTCGCGATAAAACGCGTGCCGAACATGGCGGCATCCGCGCCCAACGCGATCGCGCCCGCCAGCCCGCGTCCATCAGCGATACCGCCGGCGGCGATTAACGGCAGCTCGCCGATCGCATCGCGCACCGCCGGAATCAATACGAACGTGGTAACCGTCCCGCGAACATGACCGCCGGCTTCGAGCCCTTGCGCGATTATCGCATCGGCACCCGCATGTTTGGCCTGCACCGCTTCGGCTACGGAACCAACCTGCACGATCACTTTGATTCCCGCTGCGCGGCATCGCTGAACGAATGGACCGGCATCACCCCAGAAAAAAATGATCGCGGGGACGCGAGCTGCCAGCACCGCTTCGAACACGCCCTCGCGCAGCAGTGGGATCAGCAGTCCCACCGCGAATGGTTTTTGCGTCAGGCGCCGGGTGGTTTCGATTTCATGGAGCACGCCGCTGACATCGAAACCGGCGCTGGAAAGCGATCCGAAGGCACCCGCCTCGGACACCGCGGCGGCCAGCTCGCCCATCGCTACCCCACCCATTGCAGCCGCAAAAATCGGTGTCTCGATTCCGAACAGATCGCAAATTGCGGTTTTGAGCATGATCGAAAATTCCTCGCTTGCGGCTGTGCCTCAGCGGCCCTGGAACTTCGGGGCGCGTTTTTCGTGAAATGCAGTAACCGCCTCGCGATGGTCCGCGGTGCGGCCGGTGAGCGTCTGCGTCAACGCTTCCCGCTCCAGAATCGTGCGCAGGTCGGACTTCAGCGCGAGGTTCAGATTGCTTTTCATATAGCCGAACGCGATCCGCGGGCCATCGGCGATTTGGCGTGCGATAGTTTCGGTTCGGCCGCTTAACTCCACCGCTGGGACCATCCAGTTCACCAGACCCAGCCGCAGGGCTTCATCCGCTGCAATTACCTCGGCGGTGAAATAAAGCTCGCGCGCCTTGGCGGTGCCGACCAACTGCGTAAGGGTATAGGTGCCGCCGAAATCTCCGGAAAACCCAACCTTCGCGAACGCAGTGCCGAAGCGCGCCTGATCCGAAGCGATCCTTAAGTCGCAGGCCAGCGCAATTCCCAGACCCGCGCCGGCCACCGGTCCATTGATCGCGGCGATCGTCACTTTCGGAATCTCATGCAACAGCAGCGGGACCTCTTCCAGCCGGCGCACGCGGATGGCGCGCTCCTCGACCGTCGGCGGCGGCGCGTCGATAGCCTGATTACGCGAGCGCATCGCAGCGAGGTCGCCCCCGGAACAAAACCCGCGTCCAGCGCCGGTCAGCACGATGGCGCCAATCGTCGGGTCGGCGGAAGCTGCCGTGAGCTCGGCGATCATGGCCTCGATCATTTGCTCGCTGAGCGCGTTGAGCTTCTCCGGCCGGTTCATTGTCAGAGAGAGAATGCCGTCACGGCGCTCGACTAAGAGATGGTCGGTAGACATCAAATGGTCCTCATATCCGTGCGAGTACTCGCCTGAATTTGGGCTCTTCTCCTGAGAATGCAAGAGTCACCACTGACCTCCGGAAATTTTAGCGACCGGCTTCTCCGAAATCCAAAAATTCGATCAACTGACTGTACTCTTGACAACTATAGTTACATGGGTTTACTGCTAAATTGCCGTTTGGGGACGGTAAGACTTATCCGACATTGCTCCTCCACATAAGAAGCCGGCAAGCTTCGTCCTGCTGCCCATCATCTTCCATCCCTCACCCCGGCTCAGGCTTCTTCGAGGTTTACGAAAGGACCGGCTATCACCGTTAGAGATTAGAAAACAGAAAGCTTGAGAGTCGCTCTTTCCGAAGGTCGTTCGATCACTAAGGACAAGGTGAAGATCATGACGGGAAATCGATTTTTGCTTTTGGTCGCGCTGCTGGTCACGCTCCTTTCCACTCGACCCGTGATTGCCGCCGAAGCGGACACGCTGCCGGCCGGAACTGTAATCACGATGCAAAACTGGCAGCAATATAAGAACTTCCTTCCCGACGGGATGCAAAAGTTCTTCGCGGGCGATTACTACTGGAAATTCCCCGCGGACATCCAGATTGTGATCGGGCCCACCAGCAACTACCAGGTTAACAAAACCTACGTCGAGAACACCGAAAAGTATGCGAACCAGGTCAAGATCGTCGATTTGCCCGACGGCCAGCATACGCTAAAGGGCTATGTCGCCGGCCGTCCTTTCCCCAATCCCAGCGGGACGCGCAAAGGATGGGAAATCCTGGTCGACATATGGTACCGCTGCGTGCCCTACCTCACCTGCACCACGGACTCGATTCCCGCTTTCCTGACCGATCGCTTCGGCCATCGCACGGTCGAGTCGGTCAAGTCGAGTTACCGGCGTATGGGGCACATCAGCGAGCCGGGGATGCCCATCTATCTCGCGGATGGCCAAGGTATCGATTTCAGCGAATGGATCCGCGTGATTGCGCCGGAGCAGACCAAGTACCTCACCAATCTTACGCTCTACTACCTCGATCCGGCCAAGCCCGAAGACATCTTCCTATTCATCCCCGCGCTGCGGCGATCGCTGCGCCTGTCGACGGCGGCGCGATGCTCGCCGTTTATCGGGACCGATCTGACTCAGGACGATCCGCGCAGCGGATGGAACGGCGGCATCACGCGCTTTGACGCCACCTTCTTGCGCGACCAGAAAATCATCTCGATGGTTAACGCAAATCCGAAAGCGCTCGGAACGCTCGCCAACTACTACCCGGTGCTATTCTTCCCAACCCCAAAAGTTGGCAAGTGGGAGGTACGCGACACCTGGGTGATCGATGTCCGCCGCATCCCCCAGCAGCGTAACGGTTACTGCTACGGCAAGCAGATCATCTGGGTGGATAAGATCAGCGGTAACGCACTGTGGAAGGACATGTACGATGCCAACCTTAAGTACTGGAAAAGCGACATGATCGAGCATATCGCCTCGCCAGTGCCGGGTCAGGATTTGCAATACGAGACCACGAACTTCTGGCAGGGCACCTATGACATGCAAAACGATCATTACACCGTCGCCCTTAGTGCGGACCCGGCGGGTCAGTGGAGCGTAGCCAACGAGGACTGCAAGAACGCCGGCGGAATCGATTACTTCGACAATGTGAAGCAATACAACACGGTGGCTGGACTGGCACAGGTGATGAGATAGGAGCTTACCGCAATTTGTTAGCCGAGGGGATGCGGCAACAACCGCGCCAGCGCATCGCGCCTTGATAGCTCCAGTCGGTGCGAGCGGCCTTGCTCGCCCCAATTACCAGGTTAGACGCCGCACCAGTGCTTCCATGATCAGCAGGAGCATCGCGGCCAGGATGAAGTACTCGCTGAGCGAGACGCGATGCTCGAAAGTCGGCCGGCTCATATCCACTTCCGATGGCATCGGATTCAGATGGCCACCGGTGGCCGCCGCCAGCGTCTCCAATAATGCGTAATTGGGCTGCGGTCGCGGAATTTCGGCATTAACCGCGGGACTGACCGCGTACGCGAGCGGCGGCAGGGCCGGTTGCTTCGCGCCAATCGACTTCAATCCGATGTAATACGTTCCCGGATGCGCGGCGTCGATACTGCCCGACAGTTCGCCCGGCACATTCTGGGTGAGCAAGGCCTGCGTCTTGCTGCCATCGGGCCGTGTGACTATGGCGGTCATCATGTCGGGTGTGCGATGGCCCGGCGCGCTGCTGTAATCGACCAGCCGCAGCTTAATCCGGCCGCTGTCATAGCCGAGCGCGGCGGCGAATTGCTGTTCGGTGGCCGGCACCACCGGCGGGGTCATCCAGGCCAGCAGCCGATCCCACAGCGGCGCGAACAGATCGTTGCGCACCCACGATCCTGACCATCGTCCGCTCGCGTCCGTCGTAATCGCCATCGCTTTGCCCGCGCCATAGCGCCAACTCGCGATCAACGGCTCCCGGTTGCCCTGCCGATCGGCATACATGCTGAGCGTCGCGCGGGGCTTGAGCTGAGTCGAAACGAAGCCGAGCACCGGCGGAAGCTGGCGCGCGGCAAGCTCTTTGAGAATGGGATCAGGATTGACGCTGTGCGGGACAAACTGCTTCTCGACCATGGTCACTTCCCCGCCGTGCTGCTTCACGTCGGTGAGAAATATCCGCGGCAGGCTCGAGGGGCTGTCGGTCTGGTAAAAGCCGCCGCCGCCGTAACGACTGATGGCCTGCAGCAGTTGGACGTTGGCCTCATTGCCGACCGCGATGGTCGAGATGGTGATGCCGCCGTCGTGGTGCATGCTCGAGACCAGATCGTAATACATCACGGCGCTGCCGCCGGTTTCGCCATCGGTGAGGATTACCACGTGTTTGGTCGAGGCGCCGGTGCCCGCCAGCATCCGCTGCGCCTGCTCCATCGCGGGCAGCAGATAAGTGGTGCCCTGCGCGCGCAGCCGATCGATCATCGGATCGAAATAGGGACGCGCCTTGCCCAGCGGCTCCAGCGGCACCACCACAAACGGCTGCGAATCGAAGCCGATGACCGCGATCAGGTCGCTGTCGCTCATGGTCTTGAGCACGGTACGCGCGGCGGCCTTGGCGTATTCCAGCTTGTTGTTGCGGCCCATCGAACCCGATTTGTCGATGATCAGCACCAGCGCGCGTTGTTTTTGGCGATGCTGCGGCGGCTTCATGATAACCGGCATGGCCGCGGCGATCGGGCTGTTCTGGTAACCGCCGAGGCCGAAGCTCTGGTCGCCACCGACCATCGCAAGCGAACCGCCGCCCGACACATAGCGGACCAGCGCCTCCTGGACCGCCGGTGACAGCCGCGCACGCGCGACGTTGTTGAGCAAAACCGCTTCGTAATCCTTGAAATTCGAGTTGCTGTACTGACCGGAGGCAAGCACCACCGGTTCCGGCTCGAGGCCCATCCGGCGCACCACGGCTTCGATATAATTCGCATCGCGCGCGCTATCGCTCAGGATCAGCACTTTGTGCCGCGCGCCGATTCCGATGAAGCCCTGTTCGAAATCGTTCTCCGGGTAACGATCAAGCGCGGGATTGTTCGGCTTGAAAATCGCCTTGTACGCAACCAGTCCCGATTCCTGCGGCGCCATGCTGAAGTCGAAACGATCCTGTCCAGCCGCGATCGTGACAGCGCGATCCTGGGAAAGTTTGCCGTTCTCGTAAACCGAAAGGACGCCCGGCACCGGCGCCGCACCGAGATTGGTCATGGTAACGCCGAGCGCAAACGGCGCCGCCTTCGCCATCGCGGGCGGTAGCGAAAGCTCGGTCATCGCGACATCAGGCACTTTGCCGGTTCCCGGCGGCGTAAAAATTTCCAGCCGTACATGCGCGGCATTGAGGGCGCTGGCCGCGCGAGTCGCGTCGCCGCGGTTTTCCCAGCCGTCGGTAATCAGTGCGACACGTGCGTTATGCACTGCGGGATCGGCGGCCAAACGGTTCAACGCAATTTCGAGATTGGTCGCCTCGGGACCGCATCCGGCGCAAGCCGTGCCCCGCGCCAATGCGGTCACCACTTCGCCGGCGTTGGCCGGCGCCGGCCGCGTCCCGAAAACCCATGCCGGATCGCCCGGCGCAAGCTTGAAGCCATTATGCAGCAGGCCGGCGCTCCAGCCGCGCATCGCAGCGGTCATACTGGCCGACATATCGACCATCACCGGCCGCGTATGCCCAGCCGAGTGAGTGACGGTCTGCGGATCGGCAAGCGCGATCACGAACAACGTCAGCATCAGCGCCCGCAGTAGCGGTCCGCCAATACGGCCGATAGACCGGCTCCAGAATAACGACCATACGAAAACGATCGCAACGATCCAGAGCAGATGAAAGGCGGCGGGATGAGCGAATTGAAGATTCTCGATCACCGGCTGATATTGGCCGAGATATGGAGCGAGCCGCGGCGGGAGCTGCATCACACCGCCTCCGTCATCACGCGCCGGCGGCGATAGACGACCAACGCCTCGATTATCCCGAGTATCAGAATCGCGTACAAAAGGTCCGGTGTGAGCGGCGCCTTCTCGACCGCGTTAGGCTCAGCTGGCGTACCGCCGGCTTCGAGCCGCAGAACTGGAACATGCGCGAAATCGGAAACGCCGAGATCATCGAGATTGACCGCGCGCAAACTCTTTGCGCCGCCGCTGGCGACCAGTTGATAAACCCCCTGCTCGTTCGCGAAAAAAGTGCCGCCCGCCGTCACCGGCTCGGTCCTTGCCGAAGGCGTGACAATTTTCTCGATGCCCACTGGCACCTGCCATTTCTGCCCGGTGCGAAACCCGCCGCTGTCGAAGCCAAGTCCGGCCAGGTAGCTCAGCATGTTTAGCGTCAAAATCGACATCGGCAGGTTCTGTTTGCCCAAATACGGGAAAGGATTGAAACCGGTGGCGACGAAGCGATGCCCCGCGCGCGTGCCGCGCATGATCAAGCCGCCGCCCGGTCCGCTGGCGATCGGCTGCAGCCAACGATGGACGCCGAAAAACTCGCCGGCGCGCGGATTAAGCAGACGGGAATTAACCGCGTCGGTCAGCGGGTCGGTGGTATTCCATCCGGAGATCGAAATGTGCGAGGCCGGCGTGACCGAAAAATCGAACACCGGATCGCCCGGCGGCGGCATCACCAGCAGCGTGTTGACGCTGGGCAATTCCTTGGGCACGCCGTATTGAAAGATCGCCACATCGGCGCTGGCCAGATCCGCCGGCGTGTATTTGTCCGGCTGGCGCGTGATCAACTTCACGCCGGGAAGATGGGCCAGTCCGTTGGCATCGTCGGGAGCGGGGCTTACGAAAAGCACCGAAATCGATCGCACCGCGCCGGAAACCGCATAGGCGATATTGTCCAGCGCAAAGCCATCGCCGGGTCCGAGATGCACCTGGTAGCTATCGGCCAGCCGCAATGACGGAAAATCAACTGCGCCCAGTTCGTTGGGCCCAAGCTGGGTCTGAACGCGGGCCAGCCGCTTGCTTCCCGCCGTCACGGTAACGGTCAGTGTCTGCGACAGGTTGCTGAAGTTGGCGATCGCAGCATGACCGTGCAGCGTGGGAGTGCCGAATGAATCGCGGCGCAGGGTGAACGATCCGAGGGCAAAATTAGCCAGCGGCGCATCGAAGGATCGCGCTATCAGCCGGGACGGCATCGGCGGCGCGATCGAATAAGCGCCAGTATAATAGATGCCGTTGAGATGAGGATCGGCGAGCAAGCCAGAAAGCAGGTCCTTCAGCGCGCCCGGATCGGTGGGAGCGTCGGTCAGCTTGACGGACGATAGCGCCTGCCGCGCCGAACTGAACGAGCCGAATGCGGCGCCCAACTGATGAGGCTGCGGAGCGGTGACGTACAGGGTCACATGCGCCGGAAAATGGTGCTGCGCGAGCGCATCGCTGAGCCAGGCGATCCCCGCGGCATAGCGCGTCGGTCCAGTAGGCGTCTTCGCCTGCATCGCGGCCGAATTATCCAACACGACAGCGAAGCTGCGATTCTCGCGAATCTCATACGGCCCGGCGATCGCCAATACGGCCAGGCACAGGATCAGCAGTTCGACGATGAACAACCAGTCCAGCCGCGGCCATCCGCCCAGGCGCGAGCTTCGGGGCGCGCCCATCGCGCGATACGCCAGCACGCTCGAAACCCGGACCCGGGGCGGCCGCTTGCGGGTCAGATACGCGATCAGCAGCAGCGGCGTAACCGCGAACAGCGCCAGCGCGCCCGGGAAAAAAAATCCCATCGCAGCCATTTTAATACGCCACTCGCGGCGCAAGGATCGGAAGCCACCAATGCGATTGCAGATTAAGCGCCACTTTATCGCACCAGGCCGAAATCGGTCACCGCGCGCATGAAAAAATCATGGAAGTTGGCGCCGGTCACATACAACACGTAATGCAATCCCCGATGGAGGCAGAAGGTCCGAATTTCGCGCGACAGGCGCAGCATGGTTTGCCGATGCTGTTCGCGCTCGCGCGACCCGATCGACAGGCGGATAGTTTCGCCGCTCTCAGCATCGACCAGTTCCGTGTCGCCATTGAGATCGGCGCCGTCCAGCTCCTTGCCACCCAGCACCTGAATCGCGGTGACGTCCATGTCGGCGGCGGTAAAAAGTCCCAGCCCGCCGGTAACCGACTTGGGCGCCATCAGGTAGTCCGAAATCAGAAAGACCTTGCCGGCCCGGCGAATCGATCGCAATTGATTAGCGAGCGCGTGCGGGAGGTCCAGTTGACCGGCCGGCCGCACCTGCGAAAGATTGCGCGCGAGATCGACAATCCGATGGCGTCCGAGCATCATACCCGGCGATCCGGCCGCGCCCGATCCCGCCAGCACCCGGATCATCACCCGGTCGCCCGAAGACAATGCGACATAGGCCAGCGCGAGCGCGGTGGCGACCGCCAACTCGAACTTGCGATCGGCGGCCGGCAAACCCATCGAGGCGCTCGCATCGATGAAGATGTACGTCAGCAGGTCTTCCTCTTCCTTGAACAGCTTGATGTAGAGCTTGTCGGTGCGCCCGTACAGGCCCCAATCGATAAAACGGAAGTCGTCGCCCAGCGAATAATGACGATAGTCGTTGAATTCCAACGAGCTTCCACGGCGGGGCGACAAATGGGCGCCTTTGCCGAGTCCGGAATACTCGCGCCGGGTCTTGATGCGAAGTTGCTCAAGCCGGGCGAGAAATTCGGGCGTGAATTCCTGCGGCAATTCAAGCATCGGTCAGGAGCGTGGCCGCTTAACCCGCTTCATTACCTGTTCGAGGATCGATTCGGTACTGACATTCTCGGCCTCGGCCTGAAAATTACGCAACAAACGATGACGCAATGCGGGCACTATGGCGTCGTCGATATCTTCGTATGAAACGCTCACCCGGCCGTCGAGCAGCGCATTGACCTTGGCGCACAGGATGATGGCCTGCAGCCCGCGCGGGCTCGGACCGAAGCGCAGATATTGTGAGACTTCGGCCACCGCGCCGGGTCCGCCGGGCGTGCACGCCGCAATCAGCGCGATCGCGTAGCGTTCGAGCGGCTCGGCCACGATCACCTCGCGCACCAGCATTTTTTGCGCTTCGATCTGGCGCGAGGCGAGCGGCAATTCAAAAATCGGCTGCGTCACCGGCATCACCGCGCCCGTGGTCCGCTTCAGGATTTCACGCAGCTCTTCCGGTTTCGGCGAGGTCATCACGACCTTGAACAGAAATCGATCCATCTGCGCTTCCGGCAGCGGATAGGTGCCTTCCAGTTCGATCGGGTTTTGCGTCGCGAGCACGAAGAACGGCGGATCGAGCTTGTAGGTCTCACCAAAGACGGTGACCTGATGCTCTTCCATCGCTTCGAGCACGGCCGACTGAGTCTTGGGCGTAGCACGATTGATCTCGTCGCCCAGCACCATGTTCGAGAAGATTGGACCGCGCTTGAAGACGAATTCGCGATGGCCGTTGGTTTCGGTCAGCAACTGGGTGCCGACGATATCGGACGGCATCAGGTCGGGGGTGAACTGAATGCGCTTGAAATTGAGCCCCAGCGCATCGGCCCCCGTCTTGACCATCAGAGTTTTGCCTAATCCGGGCACCCCTTCGATCAAAACATGGCCACCGCTGAACAAAGCGGTCAGAACTTTGCGGATCACCGCCTCGTGGCCAACAATTACGCGGCCCACCTCGGTCTCTGCGCGGCTGAATATCTTGCGAAATTCAGCGATGCGGGCGTCGGCGGACATTTGTGCAGCGGCTCCCATCGGTTCTCCTTCCTGTCTGATAATCCTACCTGTCTGGCGATGCCTATCGGATGAGATCGCGGTAACGGGGCGGCACCAACTGCTGCTCATCCGGCGCCACCGCCAATGGCTGATTCTGCTTGAGCGGCAGATTCACATATGGAGTGGTTGCATGCGGGCCGCTGCTGTCGAGCAACAGCTTCCCGGCGCCATTGGTGGACGCGATCGCCTCCGGCAAGCGGAATAAAACATAACGGGCATCGTGAATCTGAATTGGCGGTCCATCGCCGGGCTTGTAAAAGTGCTCGTAGGTGATCGCGGCCGGGAACTCGCCAAGATGCGTATCGCCCTGGGTTCCGCCGGGAGCATTGCCGTTCTTGCCGCCGGGCTTGGCGCCATCGGGACCGTGATTCGATTCGGATCCGGGCCGGTTCAGCTTGCCGCTGTTCTGGCCATTTCGATCAGCCCCCGCGAGTTGCTGACTGCCGGTCTTGTCCGGTTTGACGCCGCTGCCCGGCTGCTTGCCGCCCGGCTGCGTTTTTGGACCGGGATTTTTCGCCTTGTCGGCTTGTATCTGAGCCTCGGCCTTGGCGATCTGATCTTGCAGCTCCGCGATCTGGGCGCTGCGCTTATCCGTGGTCTTGCCGGCGTCCCGCGACTGATGCTTACCCTGCCTGGACTGGCTACCGCCCTGACCCTGGCCACTGCCGTTTCCCGGCCCATCACCCGATCCTTTGCCCTTGCCGCCTTCACCATTCCCGGTGCCGGCCGCACTCTTTCCCTGACCTTTGCCCGCCCCGGAGCCGCCTGAAGATTGGCCGGTCTTGTTTCCAACCGGTTGATTCTTCGCCGGTTTGGTCGAAGCTGGCTTCTTGTCCGGCGGGGGCTGATTCTGCTGCTTCAATTGATGGGTCAGGTCGGCGAGTTGCTGGAGCTTTTGCTCGGGTGGAAGACTTGAACTCTCGACTCGTTCGGCGGCGGCGATAATCTCCTCGGGCCGGCCGTGGGGGACCGAAGAATTGGGATTTTCGATCTCGCGTGCGAGATCGATCAGCCGATGCGCCGCGAGTTGATCGGGCGTCAACCGCCGGACCATCGCCATGGTGGCAATTGCCATCACCAGCGCTCCCGCCAGCGCCAACCATGAAGATCGCCGCAGTGGATACCCAAGTTCCAGGCCGAAAGCCCGCTTGGGATCGAAGCTTTCGAGCAGGCTGCTGGCGCGATGCCACAGCACGGGAAATAGCGCCCCGCGTCCGGCCGGATCGACCGGATCGGGCCGATGGGCCGGATCGGAAAGATCCGGGCGGCTGAGCGCGGCCAGCGTCAACACCTGCTGACGAGCACCGACCGCGTCATCGACTCGCCCGGCGGCATCGAGGAAACCGATACGACGGTAGGCCAGCCATCCCCGGATAACGCCAATCGCTATCGCCAGCGCGCCGATCACCATCAATCCGATCCTGATAGCCGATGACCAGTGCGGCGGAAGCTGATAGCCGAGACGCGCCCAGGTGGCGGCGCCGATCAAGTTGAACAGGCCGGCGATCGCAAACGCCGCGATCGCGGGCATGCTGCTGATTGCGGCTGCGCGCGCCGCCGCAATTAGGGCAAGGCGACGATAAGCCTCGCCGAGTAACTCAACCGGTTTGGTCACGATGCGTTTTATAACCTATTTGACGCGAGTTTCGAGGGGGGCCCGAATATTTGCAGGTGAATGAGCGCCGGACTTTTTCAATTGGGCGATTGCTTGTTCATGCTCCTTCAACGTGCGCGAAAAAATGTGCGTCCCATCTCCCCGAGCGACAAAATACAAATAATCCGTATGCGCGGGATAGAGCGCCGCCATAATCGACGACTCGCCCGGGTTGGCGATCGGTCCGGGCGGCAATCCTACAAATCCGTAGGTGTTGTAGGCGGATCGTGTATGGACTGCCACCAACGCCGGCTCATCCTCGCCCTCCGGATTATACTGAGCAGTGGGATCGGACTGAAGCGGCATTCCCAACCGCAAACGGTTATAAAAAACACTCGCCACCAGCGGGCGCTCGCCTGCCACGTAGGCTTCCTTTTCGACGATCGAGGCCATGGTCACCACCTGGCGGACATTTAGCCCCAGCGCGAACATCCGTTGCTCGACCGCCGGAGTTAACAGCGAGTAAAATTTTTCCAGCATCCCGGCTACGATCTGTTGGGCGTCGGCATGGGGCGAAAACTTGTAGGTGGCCGGGAACAGGTAACCCTCCGCGCCAAGCGGACGCAGCCCCAGCGCCGCGATCAGCGGTCCGCGCCGCGCCTGATACTCGAATTCGTCCGGGCAGGCCAGCCCGGCCCGCTGCAGCCGCTCGCCGATCTGCCAAATCGTCAGGCCCTCGGGAATCGTGATGATCGAAACCAGGTAGTCGCCGCGCACCAGATGGCGCAGCACCGCGGTCATCGTTTCGCCACCCCCAAACTCATAGTCGCCGGGCTTGACCGCACGGGCCTGACCAGTGAACTCCGCCCAGCCGATCAACACCAGCGCGCTGCGGACCACCCCGGCTCGTTGCAGCTTATCGCCCACCGTGCGGAAGGAATCGCCCCGGTTGATAGTGACCACGCGCGGCGATCGAAACTGCGGTACCGGCGCGAAGCTGTAGATCAAGACCGCGATTACGCCAGTAATCGCGAGCACTGCGACGATCGTCAGGCTAACCGCCCGCTTCATAAGCCAATAAGTGTAGCGACCGTCCCGCCAACTACGAAATTGCACCTTCAGCCGGTTTGCTCAGGATTAGCCTGCAACCAAGCCTCCAGAATCAAGGCCGCGGCGATTGAGTCCATCGAGTTGCGCCGCCGCGAACGGGTTGTGGGCAGGCCGCGCATCAGGTCGCGAGCCTCGAAAGTGGTCAAGCGCTCGTCCTGCAATTCAACCGGAATCGCCAGCGCCGCGCCGAGATGGGCCGCGAACGCGCGCATCCGGTGGGCCGCCGGTCCCTCGCTGCCGTTCATATTGATGGGCAGCCCGACGATCACTTTATCCACAGCGCGGGGAATCAGCAGCGCGCGCAGTTGGGCGAGGTCGCGATCGAGCGTAGTGCGGACGAGGGTGGAGATCGGATGGACGGCGTTGAGCGATCGGTCGCAAACCGCGATCCCAATTCGTTTTGTGCTCACATCAAGCGCGGCAACGATCATCGTAGGTTAGCCGAACTGCCATCAAACGTTTTAGCCTGAGAAAAAGCGCGCCAAAAATGGCCATAATTGCACTTGATAGATAGATTCCGAAGGTGTTGCGCCGAGGGCGGGAATATCTTACCGTCTGCGTCAAGGTGGGACGTTTGGGCAGGATCCGGGGGGGGCGAATCGCGTCTGCGATGACGCTGATTTTCGCCGTCGGCGCCGCTGCCATTCTGCTGATGCTGCGGGTAGGCGGCCGCCCCACCGTGCCCGTCCCTGGCCATCTGAAAGCCGGGAAAATCCAGACCCAAAGCCTGTTTTTTGTCGAATCCGCGCAACCGGCTCCACAGGCGGTCACGATCAGTACCATGCTCGATCGGACCGCCCCGGTGACTCGTTATCTCGAAGATGCGGGACTGCGGGCCGAGGATGCACTCCGATGGGCGGAGCTTTTCCACAACAAAGCCCGCTCCAATCTGATGCTCGCCGGACATGCGCTGACCCTCTATAAGGATCCCGATACCGGGGCGCTGCGCGGCTTTCGCTACAATGCGGATTACCATCGGGCGATCATGGAACTGGGGCTTGGCGAAAGTGTAATAAAAGTCTGGCAAATGCCAATCCAATACGAATTGCGGCCCGTGCTGGTGGCATTTCCCGTCCAGGGGGATTTCCGGCGCGCCGCCGCCCGGCATGGTATTCCCGGCCAAATCGTTAGCGCCCTGGAAAAAGCCTTCGACAGCCGTCATCCGCTTAATCGGCTGGAGCCTGGCTCGACAGTCAAGTTGATTTACCAGGAAAAGGTGTCTCGCGACGGCACATGGCGTCTTCCGACGGGACTTGAGGCCGCGCAACTCGGACTCAGCAACGGCAAGACCCTCGATGCGTTCGCATTCAGTGACGGGCATAGCAACGCCCATTTATACGATGAACATGGTCGCTCACTCGAGGCTCAAACCCTGCGCTTCCCGGTCAATTTCGATTATATTTCTTCGGGTTTCACATATTCCCGCTATCATCCCCTGCTCCATATTTATCGTCCTCACCTGGGCGTCGATCTGGCAACCCGCTATGGCGAACCGGTAAAAGCGGTGGCGGATGGCCGCGTGACGACCGCGGGATGGTGTGGTCAGCTTGGACGATGCATCCGGATCGAGCATCCGGGCGATATCGCGACGATTTATGGCCATCTTTCACGAATCCAATCCACGGTTCAGCCCGGCGTGCAAGTACATGCCGGTGACGTGATTGGCAAGGTCGGCTCCAGCGGCCTGTCAACCGGACCTCATCTGCATTTCGCGGTAGAAAGCGGCGATAAATTCGTAAATCCACTGACCGAGCATCTCGGCGAAAACCATCCCATCTCGCCTGGACGGCGGGCGCTGTTCGACGATATGAAGCAACGGTACGAGGCCGCGCTCAACAACCTGCCGGATTCCGGGCTAGATCGCCTGGAGGAGGCTGACACGGTCGATCAAAACCCTGCCGTTCAGGCCGCCAGTGCCGCCTCGGCGACCGCAAAGCCGGGCGTATCGCCCGCGCCGACCCATCGACATCACCATCATCGGCACTGGCATACGATGCGGGCAGCCGCCGAGGGTGATGCTTACGGCGGCATGTAGCCGGCGGCGATAAAGTTCTCAATATTTTGAAGGTTCTCCAAGCCTGGTTCGCCACGCGGGATGCACTCTCTCAACAGCGATTTTTTTGACTCTCCCCCGCCACGCGTAATAGCCCATCGCGGCGGCGCCGGGTTAAATCCGGAAAACACCGCTACTGCTTTTCGCACCGCAGCGGACCTCGGAATACCGTACGCCGAATTGGACATTCGCCTGACTCGCGACCGCGTCGTGGTGGTCTGTCACGACCCCAATCTGGCCCGCACCTGCGGTCGCAGCGCCGTGATCGCGGAAATGGATTACGCCGAGCTTGCCAGCGCGGACGCCGGCTGGACCTTTACCCGCGATGACGGGGCCAGCTTCCCGATGCGTGGGCGAGGTCTGCGTATCCCGCGACTTGATGAGATTTTGGCGGCCTGCCCCGAAACCCGTTTCATAATAGAAATCAAGCAGACCGAGCCGAGCGTGGTACCCGCGATGGTTGCAATCATCGAAGCCTTGGCGATGTCGCGCAAGGTGTTGATCGCCAGCGAGCATCAGGCGCCGTTGAGCGAGATACGCGCGCTGCGTCCCGAGATTCCGACCAGCTTTTCGGCGCTTGAGATAGCGCGGTTCTTCGCCGCGATTAACTCAGCCGCTGACGATTATAGCCCGCCGGCGGATGCCCTTCAGATTCCACCTCGTCACGGGACGATGGAACTGGCGACGCCGCAAAGCGTGGCGGCCGCCCATCGAATGGGCCTCGAAGTTCATGTCTGGACGGTCAACGACGAGGCCGAGATGCGCGCGCTGCTGGCGATGGGGGTAGACGGCATCCTGAGCGACTTCCCCGACCGCCTCTCACGAGTGATTCACAGTTAGAATTCGGTCGCGGCCAGCGTTCGGTTTGTGCCACAGTGGCGCAAAATCGCTCCGGGGAGGGTATCCATGCGCGCCATCATTCTCGCCACCGTCGCTGCGCTTTTTTGTCTTCCGGCTGCCGGAGCCTACAGCCAATCGGCGGCGCTTCAGCCCGGCACGCGCACTATTTCGGTGAGTGGCCATGGCGATGCCAAGGCTAAACCGGACGAAGTCATCGTATCGTTTGCGCTGGACAGCAAAGCGCCTACCGCGGATACCTGCACAAAGTTGCAAACGGACAAGACCAACAAGATCATCGATGCGCTCAAGGCCAAACTGGGCGGCAAGGGCGAAGTCAACACCGCGAACTTTTCGCTCACCCCGATGACTGAATCGGTTCCGGCGAATACGGCCAACCCAACTCCAACGCCGCCGGGAGGACCATGGAACTTTACCGACCAGATACAGGTCTATGCCGTCCAGATCGAGGATTTAGGGGCATTGATCGAAACGGGAATGGCCACCGGCGCAGCGCGAGTAGCGCAGAGCGGGTTCGAATGGGTGCCTATACATCAGCCTTCTCAGCCGACCAACACCGACCCTGGTTTCCGTGGTCGTAGCCGGTTTGAGTATTACCCTGAAGGCAGGGTTCAGACCAGGCAAGAGCCGTCGGTCACATTTGAGGTGCAGGTCCAAAAGGCGACCCCTGACGAGGCGGTCCGCGGCGGAGCCGAAATCACACACCGGGTGGAGCAGGCCCTCAAAGATAAGCTCGGCGGCAAAGGCGGAGTGCAGATCACCCAGTTCACGGTCACGCAGGTGAATCCTGAAAACCGGCCATATTACATGAACCAGCAATTTCCGCCGCCATCGCGATATGTTGTGCGCCAGAGTTTCAACGCCCGCGTCAATATCGATGTAAAAGCCAAAGATCTCGAACTGCTCGGACCGCTAATCGAAACTGGAATGACGGCCGGAGCCTCGCAGCTTAACTCCGTAAGTTTTACGCTCGCCAGTGACTCAGCGGCGCGCAAACAGGCGATGGCGGTCGCCTCGAACGAGGCGCAGACCAAGGCGGCGGTGGTGGCCAACTCGATGGGCGTCAAGCTGGGGCAGGTGCTCAGCATATCGGTCAACGCGCAGGTCCAGCCGCAGGTGGTATACGGCAACGGCTTCTTCGGTGCGTCTAGCGCAAGTTTCCGCTCCGCACCGATGAACGAAACCATGATGCGGGTTATACCGCATGAGATCGGCTTCATCGCCGACGTCAATGTGGTCTACCAAATCAAGTAACTCCATGAACCGCCGAAGGCGGCGGCTGTCGCTGGGGACAAATCTATGATGAAGCTCGATACTGCTCTGGTGGCGCGCGATCTCCGCACCGTACCGGCCGCCGCGCGCGCGGCCGAAGAGACCGGCTTCGACGCGGTCTGGACGCTCGAAGCCGGTAACGATGCCTATCTGCCGCTGGTGATGGCGGCGGAACATACCGACCGGATCAAGATGGGCACCGGTATCGCGGTGGCGTTTCCGCGCAGCCCAATGATCACAGCGCAGACCGCATGGGATCTGGCCGGTCTCTCGCGCGGCCGCTTCATCCTCGGCCTCGGCACCCAGGTGAAGGGACACAACGAGCGCCGCTACAGCGTCAAATGGGATGCGCCGGTTCCGCGGCTGCGCGAGTATATCGAGTCGATGCGGGCGATCTGGCGATGCTGGGCCGAAGGCGGGAAGAAGCTGTCGTACCAGGGCAAGTACTACAATTTCTCGCTGATGACGCCGTTCTTCACCCCGGCTCAGCACGACTACTCGGACATTCCGATCTATATTGCCGGCCTCAACGCCAACATCTGCCAGCTCGCCGGCGAACTATGCCAGGGACTGCATGCGCATCCTTTTAATTCGCCAAAGTATCTGCGCGAATTTGTAATTCCCAACGTCGAAATCGGATTGCGGAAATCCGGAAAGTCACGCAAGGATTTTTCGATCGTCAGCATGACCTTCGCGATCGCCGCCCGCACGCGCGAGGAGTTGGCCCGCCTGCGCGAGGACGCGCGCCGTCAGATCGCCTTTTACGCCTCGACGCGTACCTACCAGGTGGTGCTCGACGTTCATGGCTGGGGCGAGGTGGCCACACGTCTGAACCAGCTTGCCGCCAAGGGTGATTGGAATGCGATGGCGGCCGCGATCACTGATGAGATGCTCGATACCTATACGGTAACCGGCACTTTCGATGAAATCGGCGCGAAAGTTAGATCGCGCTACGACGGGCTGCTCGATCGTATCGCTTTTTACTTCCCTTACCGTGTGGGCGTGGACGACGAGGCGTGGCGCAAACTGACTTCGGAATTTAACCAGGGTTGACGGGCTGCTTTAATCGAACGTTTCGCATAATCCGCTCGAACCACTCCGAATCCTGCTCCCCTTCCTTTTAGGGAAGGTGACGGGGGTTACATCGCTAACCCGCGATCGGGGTGGACGTGCCTTCACCCGCCGGCTTCAGTTTGTCGAACAATTTCATTATAACCCGGTGCTGCTCTTCCATGGTGACCAGCAGATCGATCATCCGCTCATCCTGCTGTTCCAGATGATGCATGATCGCCTTGATTTCCTCCTCGGCCTTGGTGTTAACGACATAATCCTGCTCGGCCATCAAACGGTCTTTGGCCGCCTGACGGTTCTGCGACATCATTATGATCGGCGCGGCATAGGCAGCCTGAAAGCTGAGGGCGAGATTGAGCAGAATGAAAGGATACGGATCCCAGTGGCGAATCCATGCGGTCACATTCGCCGCGATCCAAATCATCAGAATAATTGATTGGATGACGATGAAGGTCCAACTCCCCATCACCAGCGTGAAGGTATCCGCCAGCCGCTGCCCAGGCGTGGTTTCAGCTCCCAGCAGTTGGTTTATGTTGAGTACCGGCGGATGCCGATGGCTATGCCGCACGCGGCTTTTCTCCCATTTATCCACCGTAGCTATCTCATTCATGCGCGATTCCCCATGACAGTTTGATCTGGCTGCCTTGCGATCCTTGCGCTCTGCACAAGCGGACGCTACTGAGAGTTTTTGTTCGATGCCAAAATCTCTCTAACTCACCAGTAAAATTCTTTCCCACTATTTGCGCTTCAAGTCTATCGGCTTTTTTCATTGCTTGCCCCGTCCCATGCGGGCCGCCAAGGTGCTATTTTCAAATAGGGAGCTCGACCACCCTGTTCTTCCGTTCGCCTAGGCAGCGCCGGTGAACAAACAGGATGAATAAACACGACATCTTTGTGATTGGAGCGTCGCTCGGTGGAGTAGAGGCTTTATCCAAGATTGTTTCTGATCTGCCCGCCGATCTCCCCGGCACGCTGTTTGTTGTACTGCACTTTCCCAGCAACCGTGAAAGCCTTCTCCCGCAAATTCTAACCCGGGTGGGAAAATTGCCCGCCAGTCATCCGCAAAACGAGACCCTTATCGCTCCGGGACATATTTACGTCGCCCCACCCGACTACCATATGACCCTACGGGGCGGAAAAATTCGTCTTGACCAAGGACCCAAAGAACACTTTACCAGGCCGTCAGCCAATCCTCTGTTCCGCTCGGCCGCGCAGGCCTACGGTTCTCGGGTGGTGGGAATTGTGCTGACCGGCGGCGACAGTGACGGCGCTCAGGGCCTGGTGGCAATCAAGCGCGGTGGCGGAATTAGCGTGGTCCAGGATCCCGACGAGGCACAAGCGCCTTCGATGCCGAAATCGGGCCTGTTTCAGGATAGCCCCGACTATTGCCTTCGGCTGCCGGATCTGGCTCGGCTTATCGACCAACTCAGCCGCGGTCAGGAACCCGACGTCCCCATGTTATCTTGATTTCACAGAAACTAACGACGGACGATAGCCATAGGCACTCCCTATGGCGCACCAGCCGCTTATCTCAAATAGCAGTTGAATCCATTGCATTGCTTTGCGGAGTGAAGGCGAAGACGCGTCGGAGGCCCGTTAAAGGGGGGTCGGGCGTGATCCACAGGGGTATGCCAATACCATTGCAAAAGGATGACTTGTTTGTCTAACATCACTCCTGTTCTAACTCCGTGGAGCTTTCATGCGGCTCGCTTCTCAAGCGGTACAAGATGCCGACCTGGTGAATCGCCTCTCCGGGCTTCGCGGGCTAAGTCCGGCTCAGCTTCTCTCGCTCGGCAAATCGATCTCGGTCTCTGAATACGAGCGGCATCAAACTATCCACGAAGATTCTCTAACCACCATCAATGATGTTCATCTGCTGCTCTCAGGCATAGCCCAGTTAGTGAATTACAATGCGGCCGGCAAACCCACTATCATCGCGGTAATTTCATCGGGTTTGCTGTTCAAGGCGCCAATGCTGCCGACCGACCTGCGGCATCGTTTCGTATGGACCGCGTTCAGTCGTTCAAGAGTCGGGACGCTGCCGCTCGAACGGTTCGTCAGTATCGTATGCTCTGGCAATCCGAGGGAACTCGCGAATATCATGTCGGTCGTGTTCGGCACGGCTGGACAGCTTTTTGGGCGCTACCCCGGCTTTTCACGGATCGATCTTCGACATCGGCTGGCGGTGGCGATGCTCGAATTAAGCCTTCGCCTGGGCAGCCGCGACGCGCGGGGCAGTCTGCTCAGAGTCACGCTGCCGCAGCGGGTTCTCGGCGATATGATTGGAAGCTCGCGACCCAAGGTAACTGCAGTCCTAGCCGAGTTCGAGCGGATGGGAATGATCGTGCGCGAAAATCGGCGTATCGCACTGGTCGAAGAGAAGCTCCGGCACTTTATCCGTACGACCGCCGATCATTAACGCGGAGCGCGCCGACTCGGCCGCGAAAAATTTTATAGGCCGCTTGCATGCTGGTAAATTCATCGTCCCTTCGACGCTGATAAATTTTGTCGGTTACCCCGAGATTAGATATATCTCACGTTTTGGAGATTCAGAGAGCAGAGCGGAGACCCGGCTGGTCCAACTCTGAAACTCGGAACCGGCCGTAAGCGTGCTCATTTCCGCTTCCAATTGCGCGAGATCACGCGTCTCCTGCTCGAAGACGATATCGGGCGCACCCGGCGAGGCGAAGTGAGTATGCAGTATTCGCGGTTGTATTCCTCCCGCGTCAGCTACCATCTTGCGCAGCTTTCTAAGTTCCTTCTCGGTCTCTCCGGTTTTGCCCGGCAGAGTGCGAAATGAAAGCCTGGAAACATACATAATTTCTTTCTCCTGGTTTTTTCATCCAGTTATCGGACCAGAGTAATCGATGTAGAGAAAAGCTGAATGTGCAAGCTCAATGCCGGGTGGCGTATACGTGAATGATTGCCGCCACCACGGCTGATAAAATTCCCGTGTGAACAGCAAGGAAACGCGTGGATTCATCGGCTTTATTGAAAAGCACAAAGGCGCTGTCGCGCTGACGCTGTCTTTCGCTCTGTATCTGGCAAGTTGGCCGTTGGAGCTTATCTATCCATCGGCCGCCAATATAGTTCGAGCGGCGGGTGAGGCATCTTTGATCGGTGGCCTGTGCGATTACATCGCGCTGAACATGCTCTTCGAGGAGCATTGGTATCTGCCGAAATCGGGCGTATTGCCGCGCAATCGCGATCGGTTGATAGAAGGAATCGCCGAAGTTATCGAACGGGAATGGCTTACGCCTGAGATGATCGGCGACAAAATCCATGCGCTGACACCGTTGGACCGGCTGGGCGACTATCTTAAAACCGCGTCGCTGCGCACGGTAATCCGGCCGGAGCAGTTGCAGCGGATGTGCACCGAGGCGGCACGCTATCTCCAGCCGGAAAACGCGGTCGCACTGATTCAGCAGCTAAGCTCGGGAATCCGCAAAAGCAGCGGGCCGTTGGATCGTATCCGCCTGGTTCTGCTCAAAGCTGTGGTCAGCAAAGAATGTGCGCGGATACGCCAGTTGGTTCGCGGACTGCCGCAGAACGAAGAATTACTTTCGGCGGCCGATACCCACATCCATGAGTTGGGGGCACATTTATGCGAATCCAGCAGCACGGTCAGAAAAACCGCCGATCATTGGATGGACGAGCTGGTTGGGCAGGTGGTATTGGCCTCGCGGGGCGAGATCGCCCGGATGGTGAAGGAAAACCTTAATCAATTTTCAAATGAGGACATTCGCACGCAGATTGAAAGCCGGACTCGCACGCATCTCGACTGGATCCGTGTGAACGGCGGCGTATTCGGCGCCATCCTAGGTTGTGCTTTCGCGCTGCTGAACGCGGCTCATCCTGAAACTCTAATCCATTATCTCGCTCTTCATCCGCATCTTCCCTTATGGTAATTGGCCTAAACACCGATGGCGCGGGACGGGACCCACGCCATCGCAGCTCTAATTCGATCCGAAACCAGAAAAAAACCCTGTTCGACAGCCCCCGGTTACTTTTTCGCCGTACGGCGCCGACGCGCCTTGGGCGGGTCTTTGAGCTCCCCTTCTTCGGGTCCAAACGGATCTTCGCTGTGGATGGGCAGATCGTCTTCGACGGCGTGCAGATGATCCGACTCCGCATTCTCCTGCATCTCTTCGGGCACTTCCCAACTGCGTGCGAACGGCTGATCGACGCTGCCCTCGCCGAAGCGGCTGATCTTATGGTCGCGATTCTCCTGACAATCCACACAATAGACCGCAAAAGGCAGCGCTTTCAGCCGGCTGAGCAAGATTTCCTCACCGCAGTTGGCGCAAATCCCGTAACGTCCCTGCTCGAGGCGACTTAGAGCAAAGTCGATCGTGCGCAGACGGTCCTCGGCACGTTCTATTAGGCTCGCATGCGTCTCCACTTCGGAGAGCGAACGCGCGACGTCCAATTCATCCGCAGGACTGGAAAATGCTTCCTGTTCCTGGCTGGCGCGATAATCACGGATACGGTTAAGCGTCGTCCCCCGTTCATCCTCCAGAAATTGGCGCAGATTACGGAAACGTTGGTTTTCTACATGTGTTTCAGCCATGTCTATCAACCTTTGACTGGTAGTCAGATTTATCGTGCATTGCCCGTGCCATTTGAGTTCAGCCTAAGGCCAGATCAGTATAGACGCTGCCTCGATGCACAAATTCATTGAGCGCGATCGCCGCCCGAAGTTTCAGTCTAAACCGCCACTATCTCCAGCGATCCGCGGTTTTTCGTGGTAAGCGGCGGCGGCTGCGCGCTATCGCCTCGATGCCAACCAGAGCGCATCACGCCGGGAGAAATGCCCCCGGTATCGAGCCCGCCAAGTATGTAATGGACGCGCAGGCTTTCAAACCGCTCCGCGTTTGCAGGACTCTATATTGGATTTGAGTGGAAAGAGAGACGCCGGGATGATTATTACGTGATCAGCCGAACATCTGCTTGAGCTTATCGACAAATCCCTTGGACATCGGATGATTTACATCCTCACCGGAGATCTGGGCAAATTCCTCAAGCAACTCGCGCTGGCGCGCGGTCAGCCGCCGTGGTGTCTCCACCGCGATCTTCACTAGCTGATCGCCACGGCCGTAGCCGTGCAAGTCGGGAAAGCCCCGGCCCTTCAGCCGCATCACCTTGCCCGATTGGGTACCCGCCTGCACTTTCACCTTAACCTTGCCGTCGAGCGTGGGGACGTCGATCTCGCTGCCAAGCGCGGCCTGCGGGAAACTGACCGGCACTTCGACCACTACGTCGTTGCCCTGACGCGCGAACATCTCATGTTCGCGGACATGAACGACGACATAAAGATCGCCCGCCGGACCGCCGCCGAGGCCCGCCTCGCCCTCGCTACGCAATTTAAGCCGCGAGCCGTTGTCGACCCCCGCCGGTATCCGCACCGAGAGCGATTGTGCACGGCGCACCCGGCCCTGCCCCTGACACTTGGGACATGGATCGGCAATTATCATCCCTTCGCCGCGGCACTGTCCGCAGGTGGTCGAGATGGAAAAAAAGCCCTGCTGCGTACGCACCTGACCGGTCCCACGGCAGTTCGGACAAGTTCGGACGCCGGCGGTACCCTCACGCGCACCGCTGCCGGTGCATGATTCGCAAGCGGTCAGGCGCTGAAACGAGATGGTTTTCTCGATTCCCCGCGCCGCTTCCTCGAAGTCGATCTCGAGGTCATAGCGCAAATCGTCGCCACGCCGGCTGCGCGATCGCGATCGCGACCGGCCCGCGCCAAAAAAATCGCCGAAAATATCGGAAAATACTTCTTCGAATCCCTGTGAAAAATCGAATCCGCCGAAACCACCGCCGACATGCTCGAACGCCGCATGTCCGTAACGTTCGTACTGCGCCCGGCGTTCAGGATCTGAGAGTACCTGGTAAGCCTCGTTGAGCTCCTTGAAACGTTCTTCGGCTTCCTTGTTACCCGGATTACGATCGGGGTGATGCTGAATAGCCAGCCGCCGATAAGCTTTCTTCAGTTCTTCTTCTGAAGCGCCGCGGGCTACCCCCAACACTTCGTAATAATCCCGCTTTTTGCTCGTCGGCATCAGTGCAGATGATAATAGATATGGGCCGCGGACGTAAACGGCCCACATCGAAAAGATCGGTCACTTAAGACGGTAATAATAATCATTATCGGCCTAACGAACGCTATTCCTTGACTTCCTTGAAATCCGCGTCGACCACGTCCTCTTTCTTCTCTGCGCCGCCGTCGCTACCGCCCTCGGAATGAGCATTTCCGTCCGCCGCGCCGCCCTCGGCGCTACCCGGCGCGCCAGCCTGTCCCTGACGGGTCTTGCTGTACATCGCTTCCGCCAGCTTGTGCGAGGCCTGCGACAGCGCCTCAGCGGCCCGATTCATCTCCTCGACATCCTTCGATTCGAGCTTGGTCTTCGCCTGCGCGAGGGCCTCTTCGATCGATTTGCGCGATGGTTCATCGAGCTGCGCACCATGATCCGCAAGGGTCTTCTCGGTGCTGTAGACCAGATTGTCGAGCTTGTTGCGCGCCTCCGCCTGAGCCCTGCGATTGCGATCTTCGGCCGCATGCGCTTCCGCATCATGAACCATCCGCTTGATCTCTTCTTCGGTCAGACCGGAGGAGGCGGTGATCTTTATCGATTGCTCCTTGTTCGTAGCCATGTCCTTGGCGTGGACGTTGACGATGCCGTTGGCGTCGATATCGAACGTCACTTCCACCTGCGGAACTCCGCGCGGCGCAGGCGGGATACCGATTAAATCAAACTGTCCCAGCATCTTGTTGTCGGAGGCCATCTCGCGCTCGCCCTGGAAGACACGGATCGTCACCGCGTTCTGATTGTCCTGCGCGGTCGAAAAAATCTGACTTTTGCGAGTCGGAATAGTGGTGTTCTTCTCGATCAACTTGGTGAACACACCGCCCAGAGTCTCAATTCCCAGCGACAGCGGCGTGACGTCGAGCAGCAGAACATCCTTGACCTCGCCTTTGAGCACGCCGGCCTGAATTGCGGCGCCGATCGCCACCACTTCATCGGGATTGACGCCCTTGTGGCCCTCCCGGCCAAATACTTTCCGCACCCGATCCTGCACCGCTGGCATACGGGTCATGCCGCCCACCAGGACCGCCTCGTTAATGTCGCTGGCTTTGAGGCCCGCGTCGCGCAATGAGGTGACGCATGGCGGGTCGAGCCGGTCGAGCAGTTCATTGCAGAGAGCTTCGAGCTTGGCCCGCGTCAGCTTCATGTTCAGATGCTTCGGGCCGCTTTGATCGGCGGTGATGAACGGCAGATTGATGTCGGTCTCCATCACGGTCGACAACTCGCATTTAGCCTTTTCAGCGGCTTCCTTGAGCCGTTGCAGCGCCATGCGATCCTTGCGCAAATCGATCCCCTGATCTTTGCGGAATTCATCGGCCAGATAGTCGATCACATGCTGATCGAAGTCCTCGCCACCCAGGAAGGTATCGCCATTGGTGGCTTTGACCTCGAATACACCCTCACCGATTTCAAGAATTGAAATATCGAAGGTGCCGCCGCCAAGATCGAAGACCGCAATCTTTTCGTCTTTTTTCTTATCCAGCCCGTATGCGAGCGAGGCGGCGGTCGGTTCATTGATGATACGCAAAACGTTCAGCCCCGCGATGCGGCCGGCGTCCTTGGTGGCCTGCCGCTGGCTGTCGTTGAAATAGGCCGGTACCGTAATCACGGCCTCGCTGACTTTTTCGCCGAGATAGTCCTCGGCGGTCTGTTTCATCTTCTGCAGGACGAAAGCTGAAATTTCGGCCGGGCTGTACGTCTTTCCGCGAATCTCGACGTAGGCCATCCCGTCGTCGTGCTTGACCACCTTGTAGGGCAGAACTTTCATCGCCTTCTGGACTTCCGGATCGTCGAACCGCCGGCCCATCAGGCGTTTGATTGCGGAGACCGTATTGGTCGGATTGGTGATCGCCTGACGGCGTGCGATCTGGCCCACCAGCCGTTCTCCCGAATCCGTGAACGCCACCACCGACGGGGTCGTGCGCGCACCCTCTGAATTCGCGATGACGATCGGGTCTCCGCCCTCCATCACCGCTACGCAACTATTGGTCGTCCCCAAGTCAATTCCGATTACTTTCGCCATGATCCTGAAAGTCCTCTAGCTTTATCGATAACCACGAATCGGCATTTTTCAATGTCAACTCGTGCTAGTTTTCACCCTGAGCGCTACCCTCGCCGCCGGTATCGCGACTGCCACCCTTCGCGACCGATACGCGCGCGGGCCGTAGAATCCGCTCGCCGGCCTGGTACCCACGATGCATCTCATCTACCACCGTGTTCGCCTCATGCTGCGAGCTTTCCACGTGGTCGACCGCCTCATGCAGCCGCGGGTCGAACATCCTGCCCCGCGCATCGATCGGGGTAACCCCCTGCACTCGCAGGTAATCGAGCAGCGAGGCCAGCACCATCTGCACGCCCGCGACGATCGAAGCGCCATCGCCGCCGCCTTGCGCCGCACCCACCGCACGCTCGAGGTTATCGACGATCGGCAGCAGATCGCGCAGCAGGTTTTCGCGCTGATGGCGGACCGATTCCTCGCTTTGCTGACGAATTCGTTTGCGGGCGTTCTCCGAGTCGGCCAGCGCGCGCAGATAACGATCCTTAAGCTCGGCTATTTCCTTATCTTTTTCATCAATTTGCGCCTGCCATGCCGCGACCGTGCTCCCGTCGGCCGATTGAACTATATCGGGCGAGGCCACTTCATCGGGCGAAGCCACTTCGTCCGATGGATTAAGGTCAATGGTAGTGGGACCCTCTTGCGGGGCGGGACGTTCCTGACCATCGCCGCCATCGAAATGTCCCTTATTCTGCTTGTTCATCTTTGCGAACCACACCTGAGGCTCAAGCTAAGCATCATTTCTCTCGCGCGCCATCCCCCCTTAGAGAAAATTGCTCGACCGCTTGTACTCTTGATTCGAGAGCCGATCTAGACTTCGATTTGAACCCTCATGGATGTCCCCAAATTACAGTCGCGTCAATGAATCGCGAACGCCTCCTCATTTTGATGCTGCTGCTGACGGGGACTGTCGTGAGCGTAGCGATGGCGGCCAATTACCTGATTAACCCATATGGAGTTTGGTCCAGCGGCTTGATCGATCCGGTTTATCGGCGGGTCACCGATAATCGCGCTCAAATGCCGTATCTCTTGCGCAGCGCCAAGCCGGCGACGTTACTGGTGGGAACTTCTCGCGTTTTGCTTGGGATGCCGATCGAGCAGGGCTGTCGCGACGGCGTTCTGAACGCCGGTTTGGGCGGCGGATCGATGCCGCAGGTTAGCGGAATCGTCAATGCCGCCCTGGACAATCCGCAGCTCAAGCGCATCGTATGGGGGGTCGATTTCTTTCAGTTCGATTCCGGCTTCAACCACGACCAGCCCGAGATGCGAGCCAGAATACAGGGCAGCGGCGCCACGCGGATCGAAGATACCTTGCTCAGCCTCGATACGCTGGGCGATGCCGCCGACGTGATTGTCCGCGCCTTCAAGGGCCGCCGCCTGCTCCCTCCTTTGCGGACCGCACCCATTCCGTGGCCAACCGCGATGATCTGCTGGCAATTTGCGTCGGAACATTACGGGCTGGCGAAGGAATCTCCGGCGCTTATCCGGACGCAATTGACGCAGAGCTTTCCCGGTCTCTACGTCCATTACGATTGGTCGCCGGCCCTGTTCGGATTATTCCGCTCAACCGTGGATCGCGCCCGCGCCCGGCAGGTGGAAGTGCGGCTGTTCATCCCGCCGATGAACCAGTACGAACTGGAGCTTATCCGCCAGCGCAAGCTGTGGCCGCTGTTTTTGGAAACCAAGCGGATGCTGGCGTCGGTGGGACCCTTCGTCGATTTTTCCGGCTACAACCAGATTGCCCGGCATGACGATCTATTTATCGACGTGATGCACATGAAGCCCCCGGCCGGCAATCAGGTTTTGCGGATCATGCTCGGGATGGAACCGGCGCGATGCAACCCGCTCGCCACGATCGTGGCCGAGAGCGCGATGAGGGTGGACGCGAAATCGATCGATTCGGCGATCGCGGCGCAGGAAGCGATGCGCGAATCGGCCGCGATAAAGCCTTCCCGTTACATGCGCCGGGCCGCCGAGGCGATCGACCCCGCACGCCAGCCCGATTGATTGCTCCTGATCGCTAATGCTTGGTCGCTAATGGTCGAGGGCTTTCGACAGGGCGCGGGCAGTATAGTCCACCAGCGCAATCACCCGCTGATAATCCATCCGCATCGGTCCCACTACCGCCAAACTGCCCAGCGGCGTCGAGCCGCTCTGGTAGCACGAGGCGACCACACTGAAATCGGCCAGCCGCAGATCGAAATTTTCCTTACCGATCGAGACCATCGGGCCGCCTTGCTTGAGTCCGCGTTCCAGCAGATCCAGCAGCGCGGTTTTATCCTCCAGCGCGCGAAGCAGCTCCCGCATCTTATTGCGATCGGTGAACTCCGGCTGTTCGAGCGCCTGCGCACTGCCCTCGATAAACAGCACCGCGGTCTCCATCCGGGCCGCCACCGCATCGCCCAGCACCAACGCTTCGCGGACGAAACGATTGTAGCGCGCCAAATCTTCCGTCAGCCGCTCTTGAATCCATGCGCGGGCCTCGAGCAGCGTCCGCCGGTGCAGCGAGTCGTTGAGATAACCCGCCATCCGGTCGAGCTCCTCCTGGCTGTAATCGCGTTCGGTCTCGACTAGTTGATGATGGATGCTGCCGGTAGCCGCGACGAAAATCGCCAGCACGCCCTGCTCGCGAAGGCGAACGAAGCGTACCCGCTCAAGTGCGACCGCTTCCAGCCGCGGCGCCATCACCAGCGCCGCCTGCCCGGTAAGCACCGCCAGCAGCCGCGAAGTATCGCGCATCATGGCGCTGATGTCGGTGGTGCCCGCATGACCCGAGTAATGCAGCTCGATTTGCGCGCGATCCTCGAAGCCGAGCCGCCGCTGCGGCATCACGCGATCGACGTAATGGCGGAAAGCCTTTTCGGTCGGCACGCGTCCGGCCGAGGTGTGCGGCTGAAGGAGATAGCCCTGTTCCTCCAGATCGGCCATCAGGTTGCGTATCATCGCGGCTCGCACACCCAATGAATAGCGGGTGGCGATCTGGCTTGAGCCCACCGGCTCGGCGGTGGCGATAAATTCCTCGGTGGTCGCGATCAGCACTGCCTCGTGCCGATTTGATAATTCCGAATGATTCGCGCCGTTCGACATCCTGGGACTTTTCGAACCCCGCTTAGCCTCTTTATTGGATTCTGTGCTCTGCCTGATGTTTGTACAAGCCTTGCATGAACAGGTTTCGACAGCCGGGCAGGCCCTGCTAGGGTGTTTGCAGGCAGTTTGGTGATGGCGCGAAGTAGAAAGCCGCTAAAATCCCGCCGGGTTTATGTTCCGGCCTTGCCGGCCGAGACCCTTTGGATCGAAAACGACAGTTACGATCGGCGGGCGTGGAGCGAGATCGTCGCCGAAGCGCCGGCCATCGGCGAGTTGATTGAGGCCGGCAGCCATCTGGTACCGCATTTCGGCCCATTGCTGCAGGATCTGTTTCTCGCTTTGTTCAAGTACAACCTGGTTTGGCAAAAACCGGACGCGGTGCGCAAAAGCGCGATTTTAAACCGCACCATTCTGGAATCGGTTATCCCCTCGCGATCTTTCGAGATCCTCAAGAGCCGTACTCTGCTCGAAGAGGACAAAGCCTCGATCGCCGCGAACGTACTGGGCGAGCAGGTGCTGGAGACCATCCGCTCCGAGAAAATGCTCAATCGCCGCGAGTTGCTCGATCTTTGGGATTTGGCCCATCAGGAGGAAGCTCTCGAGCGTAATATCGAAGCGCTCAAGAATGTCGCCGAGCTGGAAAAGAGCGCCCAGGATCAGGCGCTCAATCCGGCCGCGGCGGACAAAGATCAGGACCGGCTCAAAAAGAATCTCGATCAGCTAAAAGAGGCCGCCGAGCGCGCCGCCCAGGTCGCTGAAGCGCGCCTGAACCAGAAAGCGCGCGCGGTTGAAAGCCAAATCGGGCATAGCAATCACGGCGAGCTGCGCAGAATGGAATTGCGCAGCGCCGAGATGGCCGGCGAAATCGATCGGATAGCGGAAGACAGCCACGAGTTCAGCCGCGAATTCGGTCAGGGTGGACGACTCGCGGCCGGCGATCGAATTGAGCTCGGCCGGCGGCTGGCGCGTAACAAGCGGCTGGGCGAACTCGCGCGGATCGTCGGCCGTCTCAAACACGAGGCGCGCGCGGTCAAGCATCGGACGCTGGAACGGGGCATCGCCGAGGCTTACGACATCGAGCGCGGATCGGAAATCGGACGGCTGATCCCCTCCGAACTGGTCGCGCTGCTGCATCCGGCGCTCGCGCGTGATTTCGGCCGCCGTCTGATCGAAGGCGATTTGCTCCAATACCGGCTGCGGGACGATGAGCAAAAGGGCAAAGGCCCGATGGTCGTATGTATCGACGTCAGCTCCTCGATGCAGGGCGATAAGGAGCTCTGGGCCAAGGCGGTCAGCCTGACCCTGATGGACGTCGCGCGGCGTCAGCGCCGCTTGTTCCGCGCCGTCCTGTTTTCCTCGGGCGACGAGAGCCTGCGCGTGCTCGATCTGAATCGTGAGCGGCGCTATCAGCCCGAGCTCAAAAAGGTGATCGAAATGGCCGAATATTTTCCCGGCGGCGGCACCGATTTCGAGCGTCCATTGACTCGGGCGCTGGAACTGATCGAGGACAAAAAGCTCAAGCGCGGCGACATTGTGATCATCACCGACGGCGAATCGCAGATCAGCCCCGAATTCCTTCACCATCTTCAGGAACGCAAGCGGGAACTGGAGTTTTCGATCTTCGCGGTGCTGGTCGACATGGGCTCCAGCGAGCTCTCCACCCTGGCGCAGTTCAGCGATCGCGTGACCTCGGTGAAGAAGCTGACCACCGACACCGCGCGCGACATTTTTATCAAGCTTCAGACCTGACAAGCTTCAAACCTGATTCGGATGAGCGAATTTTATTTTAATCCCTGGGATCCCGTGTTTCGCGCCGATCCCTACCCGGCCTACCGCACTTTGGTTCAGGAGCCGCCGCGGCTGATGCCGCTGGGCGAAACGATCGCGCTGGTCGCGCGCTACCGGGACGCCGACGCGGTGTTGCGCAATCACGAGCACTTTTCGAGCGTGCGGCCCGCCAAGCTGCCGCTGGCGCAGCGCGGACCGTTCGCCGGTGCGCTCACGATGCTGACCTCGGATCCGCCGGTGCATACCCGCTTGCGGCGGCTGGTCAGCCGCGACTTCACGCCCCGCCGGATTCTTGAATTGGAGCCGCGCATTCGCGCCATCACCGAGTCATTGCTGATCAACGCGGTCGATCGCGGCGGCGAATTCGACGTGATGGCCGAAATCGCCGATACGCTGCCGGTGATGGTTATCGCGGAGCTACTCGGGGTGCCGGCCGATAATTACGAGACGTTCAAGCGCTGGTCCGACGCGGTGGTCGCCGGTGCGGGACGAACCCAGCCGTGGGAAGAGCCGCCGCCCGAATTTCTCGAAGCGGTCGCCGCTCTACGCAGCTATTTCGCCGAAAATATCGAGGAGCGCCGCCGCCGTCCCGGCAAAGACCTGGTGAGCGCGCTGGTGGCCGCCCATGACGACAGCGAAGCGCTGAGCGCCGAGGAATTGCTCGCGCTGGTGGTATTGCTGCTGCTGGCGGGCAACGAAACCACCACTAACCTGATCGGTAATGGGATGCTGGCGTTGGGGCGTAATCCGGGCCAGGTGGACCTTCTACGCCGCGATCCGGCGCTGATTCCGCGCGCGATCGAAGAGATCGTCCGCTATGACGGCCCGGTGCAGGGCACAGTGCGCTTCACCACCGCGGCAACCAATGTCGGCGGCACGGCGATCCCGGCCGGCGCGGTGGTTTTCGTATTACTGGCGGCCGCCAATCGCGATCCCGCGAAATTCGACGAGCCGGAGAAATTCGATGTGACCCGCACGCCCAACGAGCATCTCGGCTTCGGCAACGGCATTCATTTTTGTTTGGGTGCGCCGCTGGCGCGGATGGAAGGCGCGATCGCAATCGGATCGATAATCGCGCGATTTCCAAATTTCCGCCTGGCCGATCCGGCGGCGCGACCTGCATATAAAGGATCGTTTTTCCTGCGCGGCCTGACCGAACTCAGAATGATCACCGAATAGGGGTTGGCAATACGCCTGGGAGTCGCGCATCGAATGTGAATGGCTGAGCCGGATGATGCTCGACCTTCACGAAATCCGCGTGCGCAGGATTAAGAAGAATATTATATTCCTCCGGTACGACTACTGAGGGCACGAGCAGGACTGCTGACTCCGCTGCCTCGATCCATCGATCTCCGCGTTCGAGCATCTCGTCATCCGATCCCGGCAGCGATTCCATTCGCTTGATCGAGACCGTGGCCGGAATGTTCAACCCAATTTTCACGTAATCCGCCGGGAACTCGTCAACCAGGAGTTCAAGGTGAACGAGAATTTCCAGAACCGCGAGCGAAAGATGCTCGGAAGCATAAACTACGGAGTGTCCGCGCCGGTTCCATCGGCCGCCATATTGGCGAGCGCCAGCGCCGTCCAGAGTTGCATAACGTGCGCGGGTCAGCCGCCACACTGTCAAGCGGCAATTCCGTGCGAAATTCTGCCGAGAAGGTCCTCGACCTGCCGGGCGCCGGTTTCAGTCCGCAGCATCTCCATCGGCGAGCGGCCCGCGAATTGCCGGATGGGTCTTCTAAGCCATCTCGCAGCCTTTTCCCGATCCCCCAAAGTATCGACTGTGATCGCATATATACGCGCGACGCGGGCCACCCGGTTTGATTCTTCGAGGTTGAGCCGTTGATGCCGTTCGACGCGATGAGCAAAGGTGCGCCGTGGAACTATCCAATCGAACACCTCGCTGGGCGAGAGCACGGAGCGCTGCAAAAGCGTCTTCACCACCTCGGTTGGGAAACCGCTACGTTCACATTCTTCGAGGGCCAGAAAACTGGACGATTTCAGCCCGAGCAACCTTTCGCCGCCGAGAACCTCAACGATCCGGGAGGTTTCGGAGTCCTGATGAGGCATATGCCCATCACTATGAGGCAAATTACCAACGGGGTCAAATCACCGGGCGCTGGATGACTCTTAGTCTCGTTAGGCGGCGAGAGCGAGGACGCCGAGCTGTTCGTACCACGGTTGCGTGCGAGTGTTGAGCAACTCCAACTGGCGCAGGCAGGGAATTAAGGTGTCGACGAACAGCATCGAGTTGAACTGCTTCTCCATTGCGCGCTCGGCATCCTTCCAGCCCTGATTCTCGCGCATTTCCTCACGCATCCTGCCGATCGGAATCTCCATTTCGTCGAAGACCTGATGGTAAGAAAGAAACCCGTCGCGCGGCACACCGTCGGTGACCTTGGTGATGGTCATGTCGCAGGCGGCGAACGCGAAATCCTCGAGCGCCTTGCGTTCCGTGGGACTGAGCTTGCGCACCGCATCGCGCAACGCGAGCATCCCGAAGCCCACGTGCCGCGCCTCGTCTTTCATGATGTATTCGAGCAGCTCTTTGAGCAGTTCATCGCCGGTTTGCGCATGCATGAAGCGGAACGCCGCAATCGCCAGACCTTCGGTGATAATTTGCATCCCGGTGTACTTGGGCTCCCAGCGCTCGTGCGCCATCACGGCGCGCAGCAGACGGTCGAGCGTCGGATCGATCGGATAAATACGATCAAGCTTCGTGATGTACTTGCGAAAAGCCTCGACGTGGCGCGCCTCGTCCATCACCTGGGCCGCCGCGCACATTTTGGCGTCGAGGTCAGGGGCCGCATCGACCAACTGCGCCGCGACCATCAATGCGCCCTGCTCTCCGTGCAGGAATTGCGACAACCGCCACGCCGCGAATTTGCGGCCCAGCAGATCCTGACGCGCCTGGCTGAGCGATCGATATACCTGGGTCTGGCATATCGGCATCAGATTCATGTTGAGCGGCGGTCCGCTGATCGGACGATCCCAGTTGACCGCGGTCGAGACGTTCCACTGATCGCGCTTGGCATTTTCATAAAGGCGATCGAGCTGCGGAAATCGCACGCTGTAATCGAAATCGAAAACGCTTTCGAGCGGCGTCTTGATGGAGTGCTGAGTCATTGCGCTCCTGCGGCGTTACGCCCGGTCGAGGGTCGCAGCGCGTTAGAAAAAGTCTAGCACCGCCTGCTCGGCGGCCCTACTGCTGCGGCGGTTCGGAGGGAACTATGAAATCGGGATTGAGGTTGCAGCAGAGATCGAAGCTGCTGCCCGCCAATGGGTCTGCGTTATAGCCCTCGAACGAGCCATCGTCCTCGACCTTGATCGCTTCGTAGCTGATCGATCCGGAATTGCGTTCGGCTGAAAAAATATAGAACCGTCCCGGCTCAAGCGGCTCCGGCGGTCCCGACGAGGGTACCGATTGGAGAAATCCATGTGGAAGCTGACCGTAAGCCACCTTGGCGATGTTGAAGTCCTCTTTAAATCCAAGATGGCCGAGCAAGCCGCGATCAGCCGCGAACTCCCAAATCGGCACGCCGCCTTCGAATATTACGATTGACGAGGTCTGCCCGGGTTTCGCCTCGTGCGTATTCAGCAACCGCGTACCGGCATACTTAACCACCGAGAATGAGACCAGGTAATCGCCCGGTTTGCTGTAGCTGATAGCGATTGAGGCGCTGGGACTCGGCGCTGCGGAGGGCGTCGGTTCCGCTTGTGCGGCAGACTCGCTGGCCGACGGCGACCCCGCCGGCTGAGCGGCGGTTGAACTGAAGATCGAGCAGCCCGCAAAGCTTAAAACCAGCGCCAGCGCGAGGTACGTTGCGGCGGCTACGCCTGAATACCATCCGCCGCCCGAGCACCGTCGGCATAACCCTCTATACAAGCTGTTCACGATCTACTTGGTGAAATCGATTGGCTGGCCGCAGGCATTTCCACCCGCATTATAATCGTAAACCATCCGTCCGCCATAATCCGCGCCCTTCACGATCAATCCAACAATCACCAGCAGTATGGCGAGGAAGCCGAGCCTGCCCCGCGCGGGCATCGGACGGGCAATGATGGCCCATGCTGCCGCTATAATACTCAACGAGAGCACCGCCAACATAATATTCCGATGTGGGTTCAGCAGATGCGCCCGCACCGAGGTGGAAACCATCACGCTTTCCGAGGCAAGTAGTCCGGTCGTGACCGCGACGGCTGCTCCGATCGCCCCCAGTACCAGCATCCACATCCCGGTCCATGCCAGTGAATCCCGCTTGATAGCGACGGTCAGAAAATAGACCGCCGCGGCAGTAGGAAGCAATGCGACCGGGAAGTGGACGACCAGCGGATGGACATCCTGCAAATGGTCCACGCCTGGGAGCCAGGCTCCAAACAAGCTATTTGACCGATTCGACCTGAAAGAAGCTGGTTCCCTGCTTGGTGAACTCGTGACCCGTGAGCGTCACTTCATCTTCCATCTTGCTGGTGACGCTGGCTGGCATCGCCTCGTCATCTTTGGGCGGCAGGAGGATATAACTCTTGTCGTTTTTGTCGTCAACCAGCAGTACAGGAATTCCGGCCTTGGCGCACTTAACCGCGCACTTGTGATGTCCGGAGCCCTTCGCACCCATCGTGGTGTAGCAGAAACTGTCCCGCAGATGGCCGGTGACGGTCGAAGTATCAGCCGCCAGTACCATTGCGGCGCTCGAGAAAGATATCGACAGGCCGAGGGCCGCGATTACCAGCTTTTTCACCATTCGTCTCCTCTGATATGCGATTTAAATGCGATCGCCAGTTAGGGCCGCTGCGAGCCTCATGCGTGCAGCGGACAATGATCCGAGTGACTGCCACCCTTGCAGCATGACGATCCGGGACAGCAGCTCTGATGGTTCTTGCAACAGTCCGGGGCGTCACGGACGGCCGCGGCATAGTGCGTGCTCATCACGCCAAGCAGCCCTGCAAGTATGAAACCACTGAAACCTGTCAACAAAATACGTCTCATAATTGTGCTCGTCCTTTTTGTGCCCGTCCTTTTTGCAACTTGGGCTGCAGCCGATTTACCCGAATTTCAGCGGCGCGCCGATCCGGCCTCGACCGGTGATTCGACTTCGCCGAAAACATCGCGCCAGAACGGCCGCCGTCGTTTTCGCATTCGCGCCACGCCCAGCCGATGGAGGTGAAACTCCAAGGTCTCGCGCAGGTCGCGGTTAAGCCGATCCAGTTCGATCTCTTCGGCGGTCTTGCCATGCTGTAGCGCGTCGGCCGCGCCGACCACACGGCGACGTCCATAAAGCTGCTGATAGCGCAACTCGGCCTTCGCCAATACAAGTTTGTATTTACGGTCAAGCTGACTCAAAGAATCGGCGGTGTCCGACAGTGCGATAAACCGCCGCCGCAGCAGCCACCATTCGATCACCGTTACCAGGATCACGCCGAACATCAATAAGGCGATTATTCCGAGCGTCACGGCGGTTCCGCGCCATCGCGGCAGCACCGACACTTCGCCCCGCAGTTCGCTGTTTTGATCGGCCAGCGCACCGGTCTTTTCCATCAGCGTGCGGGTTTTCAGATTGGCGGCGGCGGCCTTTTCATCGGATTCGGCCATTTCGGCCTTGAGCGTATCGACTTGTGCGTTCAGCGTTCGCATCTGCGCGGCGAACGGATTGGGTATTCGCAACGTCCTGCCGACCATCAGCACGGTCCCGATATCGATGCGATTGGCGCGCGCAAGATCTTCCGGCTGCAAGCCAAAAGTAGCGGCTATCGAGCCGAGCGAATCTCCCGCACGAACCGAGTAGGTGAATTCCCCGCCACGCCGGGCGACCGGGGAGGGTTGCCTGGAGCTGGGAACCGGGGCGGCCGTGCGGACTGCCAAAACCGGTGCAGGCGCCGACGATGCTGAAAATTTTACTGGCGATCTATCTGGCGCGAGCCGTATTAGCGCGGGCCGGGTTTTTGCGGGCGGCTCGTCATACTCGGAGATTTGTGCGAATGCGAGGTGCGAGAAACTGACGATAAAAATCGCACCTCCCAGCAGGTATGCCCACCGTGCGATGAGCGCATGGCACTTCATCTGGCTGTTTGACACTGGTCCTTAGGTTAGTCCAATGGCGGCAGGAAGCAAACGCAATTTGAGTCACGAGTCGGGCCTGAATCTGCTTCAATTAGCCTGTTTTATTCAGTAGCGAGGTTTTGTGACTTCCTGAACCAGGCCAGATATTCCTGATTGCCGGCGGCTCCGGTGATCGGCGAGCTTATCGTGCCGCCACAAACAAGGTTGAGTTTCGTCGCAAATTCCACAATTTCCGCCACCGTTCGCGCGCGCAATTCCTCGTCCCGCACCACACCGCCCTTGCCGGTCAGTCCGCGGCCGACCTCGAATTGCGGCTTGATCAAAGCGATGATCTCAGCCGATGGTGCGGAAATTTCAACCAGCACCGGGATCACCAGACGCAGCGAGATGAAGCTGACGTCGATCACCGCAAGGTCCGGACGATATGGCAAATCTTTGGACTTCACGAAGCGGATGTTGGTCCGATCCATTACGCTGACGCGGGTGTCGCCGCGCAAGTTGGAGGCAAGCTGCCCATAGCCAACGTCGATTGCGATCACCCGCGCGACTCCGCGCCGCAGCAGAACGTCGGTAAAACCGCCGTTGGACGCTCCGATATCCACAGCGTCGCGGCCATCCACTTCAATCGCGAAGGCGTCGAGCGCCGCGCTCAACTTGTAGGCGCCGCGGCTGGCGTACTCTCGCGGGCCGCCAACCAGCACGATTTCGGCCTCGGCCGAAACTCGCAGGTCAGCTTTGTAGGCCGTCCGCGAATCGACTCGCACCCGCCCGGCCATGATCAGGCGCTGAGCCCGCTCGCGGCTTTCGGCCACGCCGCGCCGCGTCATTTCGATATCGAGCCGGGTTTTTTGCCCCAAACGGCCCTCTCTTCAGCCGCGCTCGCGAACCAGCGGACCGGTCGGCTGGTCCTGCGTAAAGTTGGGCCACGGTTGCCGCGATGCCACCACTCGATTGCGCAGCACGCCGATCTTTTCGACCTCAAGCTCGACCTCATCGCCAGCGTGCAGCCTTTTGTCGCCGGCGAAGGTTCCGGTCGAGATGATATCGCCGGCTTCCATCTGGGTGTAATCGGAACAATAAGCCAAGATTTCGTATGGATCGAACACCATGCCGGAGGTGTTGCCGGAGCGCGTGACCTTGCCGTTGATGCGCACCTCCATCTTCAGATTGCGCGGGTCGGGAAGTTCCTTGCGCGTGACAATCCACGGTCCCATCGGCGAGAAGCTGGCGAAATTTTTCGCGTATGCGTACGGCTGGCCCATCTTGAGCCGTTCGCGCTGGCGATCACGAGCCGATACGTCGTTGCAGATGGTGTAGCCGAAAATATAGTTATCGGCCTCGTGCGGCCGGATGTGCCGGCAGTTGCGTCCCACCACCATCGCCAGTTCATGCTCTTCATCGACGTGTTGCGGAAATGGCGGCAGTTCGATTTCTCCGCCGTGCGCGATCAAATTGCAGGAATACTTCGTGAAGATGATTGGCTCATCGAAGAAGCTCAGATTGGTCTCTTCAATATGGGTGCGGTAATTAAGCGCCAGCGCGAGAATCTTCGGTGGCCGCACGATCGGCGGCAGCCAGCTTGGATCGGCAACGAGGTAGTCACGCAGTTTACCGCTCGTGCGCAGTTGCGCGATACTCGCTTCGCCGATTGTATCGATATCGATTCCCGACTCGATAATCGCCAGCATCGAGCCGCTGTCCACGGAGCGCGGATGAGTGGTCTCCAGCGCGCGGGTCAAATCGATAATTCCCTCCGGAATTACTGCGCCAACGTGAGCTAAGCCATTGGCATCGAATGAAAGCAACTTCATCTGGATTTTTTCCTAAGTTCTTTTGAGTTCCGTGCGCAGAAAACTATCAAACCTGGCAGCGGAAAGCCCCCTCACCGCTCTCCTATTGGACCAATACTTACACGAATCGTGGCGAGTCGTTAGGCGGTAAAAAATTCAAAAAACGCGGTCTCCGTCGGCCTTGCGGAGCCTCCGCAAACCCTAACGATGGAACAAAGCCTTTGATTTACTCAGTTTCTTGGCGATGGCACAGAGCTTGTGTGTAATCTTCGTCGCACACAGCGGGATGGTAACTTTTGCAAAAATATTGAGGCTTACCGGCCTGATCGTAAATTGCGGCTTAAGTGCGTAATTTTCGAGGATTTTCGGGAGAAACCCTGCTCAATCCGATTAAAATTTTGTACGTGATGTGACGATGTATTATCGCCATTTCGGCCTTAGTGGCCCTCCGTTTCGTTTCACCTGCGCGCCCGAGACGTTGTTCACGGGAAAATCGCATCGCGAGGCGCTCGCGGCGCTAGAGTGGGGTTTGCTCTACGAGCCCACCGGATTCACGCTTCTGATCGGCGAGCCGGGGATGGGTAAGACCACACTCGCAGGTTCCTTGCTCGCGCGCAGTTATCAGCAGGTGCGGCTGGCCTTTGTGGGGAATCCGCGCCTGGGCTTGAAAGGCGTGTTACGCGAGATCGTGCGTCAATTTGGCATCCCCGAAACCGGCGCCGGACGGATCTGGGCGCTCGAAGCTTTAAACGGTTTTCTCGCCAAGCTGGGACCTGAAGATCGGGCAGTGGTGATCTTCGATGAAGCGCAACTATTCAGCGATACCGAACTGGAAGAAATCCGCCTGTTGGCGAACTGCGGCCCGCCGGAACGAAAACAATTAAATTTTCTACTGTTGGGACAGCCGGTGCTGCTCGATCGGCTGGCGGATCCGCGATTGCGCCAACTCAACGATCGGATTGGCGCGCGCGCAATCCTGAAGCCTCTCGGCCGCAAGGAATCGCACGGATATATCGCCCATCGGCTATACACGGTAAACGGCGACCCGGATCGGATATTTGATCGCCGCGCGCTGGCGCATATCGTCGACAGCGCCGGTGGCATACCGCGCAGGATGAGCGTGCTGTGTCATAATGCGATGCTGCTCGCCTATGCCGAAAGGATGGCGCGGGTGACGATCAAGCACGCCCGATCAGCGGTCAAGGAGTATGAGGTCCGCCCGCCCTCGACTTTGATTCAGCTAAACGCCGATCAATCTATCCCGGGATCGCGGAGCAGGGTATTTGCGCCGCTGGCAAAGTCCGCCGCGGTGCTTGCGATGCTCTGGGTGTTCGCGATGGGCGCGGTGTACTTCTGGAGTTCTCAAGGTCACGCGACCTCCTGGGTCGCCTCGCGCGTGAACCTCTGGGTGCAGGAACTGGATCAGCTTTTCGCCACTAATCCGCAATCGCTTAACCGCGATCAAATCTCGCCGGTCTCATTCGATTCGGCGCCGCGGCAGCCATCCGCGCCCGGCGCCAAAAGATCATCGTCAACCGCCATCGAATAAACGCGCCGGTTTAGAGAAGCGATGAGAAGTTGCGGCGCGCTTGATTCAAACCGCCGGCGGGTGGATTGTCGCGGATATGCCCTACCAGCGGATGAAGGACTACCTCGACGAACTCGATCGTCGGGGGCTGCTGCGCCGGATCGCCGCGCCCGTCGATCGCGCCTGGCAACCCGCCTGTCTCGCCAAGTGGATGTACCAGGCGCTGCCCGATGACGAACGTTTCGGATTGATGTTCGAGCACGTGATCGGTTCGCGCATTCCATTGGTCACCGGCGCGCTGGGCGCATCGACGCACACTTATGCCGCAGCGCTGGAGATCGAACCTGATCGCATAAATGAAAAGCTGATGGCCGCGCTGATCAACCCGATCGCGCCACGCTCGGTCAACACTGCGCCCTGTCAGGAGATCGTCAACGAGGGCGAGAAGGTACGGCTTTCCGATCTGCCGATCCCCACCTGGACGCCCGGCAAGGACGCCGCGCCCTACCTCACGACCATCGTGGTCACGCGCGATGCCAACGGCGGCTTTCAGAACATGGCGGTCTATCGCACGCAGGTGCTCGACGATCGAAGCGTCGTGATTAACCTGTCGCCCGGGCGCCACGGCTTTCGCTGTGTGCGTTCATTTCTCGACCAGGGCAAGCCCGCGCCGATCGCATGGGTAATAGCCGCCGAACCGGCCGTGCATATCGCCACCGTCGCGAACCTGGTCTACGGCTCCGAAGAGGTGCACTTCGCCGGCGGACTCAAGGGCGAGCCGATCGAGTTGGTCAAAGCCACAACTATCGATCTAAGGGTTCCCGCGGCCGCCGAAATAATTATCGAGGGCGAAATTCATCCGGGCGAGACCGCCAACGAGGGTCCGTTCGGCGAATTCGCCGGTTTCATGGGTCCGGTAGGCGAGCGTCCACGGGCCCGCATCAGAGCGATTACCCATCGGCGCGATCCGATCTATTACGGCTATACCAGCCAGATGCCGCCCAGCGAGAGCACCGTGATCCAAAGCCTCACCAACGCGGGCGTGATCCTGAAATTGCTGCGTCACGACCTCGGCGAACACAGTGTGCACGATGTCCATATCGATCTGACTTTCGGCGGATTGCTGGCGCATGGCGTGGTGGCGATGACGCCCGCCTATCCGGGCCACGGCAAACGCGTCGGGCGCATCTTGACCGATCTGACGCCTCTGAAGCGCGTGACGGTGGTGGACGCGGATGTCGATATCCGCGATCCGGTTCATCTGGAATGGGCGATGAATTCGCGCTTTGACCCGGCGCGCGACACCGTGATCATCGATGACGTCTACTTTCCGCTGCATATGGATCCATCGATTCGCACCGCCGATGGCAAACTCGCGCCCGGCAGCAAGATGGTGATCGACGCCACCCAGAAGATCGATGCCGGCTCTTTCTCGCTGCCGCCGCGCGACATGATGCTGAAGGCGCTCGATTTGTGGCGCGATCTCGGTCTGCCCGAGTTTCGCATCCCACGCCGCGCCTGGCTGCGGATCGACAAGTCATAACTGCTCCGCCTACGACCGTCGGAACACCCCAAAAGCACGTCTGCGCGTGCGGATCAGAGGGACATCGCGACAATTGCGTTTCACGGGCAATTTAGGCTATGTCGAAATGGGGAATGGCTATTTCGGCCGAGACGGGTCCGCGCATTCTGCGCCAGGGAGGTTTCTGGATGATCTGAGGGTTTGCGGCTACGTGAAATAAAATCACATAGGCACCGACTCTGGGACCGGTGCCAGGGAGCTTCGCAATGAACGGGACATTGAGAAAGGGCTTTGCGTGTTCGATTGTTTTTGCGTTAGTGACAATAATGGGCTGGTCACCGGCGACTTGGGCCGCCGAACCAACCGTGCCGCCCGGAACCGTGATCAACATGCAGAACTGGCAGCAGTACAAACAGTTCATGCCGGACGGGATGCAGGAAATGTTCAAGGGCACTTACTTTTGGAAATTCCCGCCTGATTTCCAGATGGTGGTCGGCAACAGCCATCATTACCCGCCGCCGAAGACTTTTCAGGAATACACCGAGAAATACAGCAAGGATGTAAAGATCGTCGACCTGCCCGATGGCCGGCATACGATCAGCGGCTACGTCTCGGGCCTGCCGTTTCCCAACCCGGAGGAACCCAACAAGGGCTACAAACTCCTGGTGGATAACTGGTTTGCGTACGTGCCTTACCTGCAATGCGGCAACACCAAAACCGGACTGCAGGATCGCTTCCACAACATGTACATGGAAAACGTCATTTTCGTATACCGTCGTCTCAGCCATATCGGCGATGCCGGCATGCCAATCACCGACCCCAAGGCGCAGGGGATGGATTACAGCGAGTACGTGATGGTCACCGCGCCGGAACAGGCTCGCTATACCACCGACCTCACCATTTATTATCAGGACTACACGCGGCCGGAAGATACATTTCTCTTTATACCGGCACTGCGCAGGAGCCTGCGGCTGTCGACCGCCGCGCGCTGCACTCCGTTCATCGGCACGGACCTGACGCTGGACGATCCGCGGGTCAACGGCTTCAATGGCGGAATTGCCCGCTTCGACGCTAAATATCTTAAAGACCAGAGTGTCTTCGCGAGCATAAAGCAGGACTATATGAAGGCCGACGACTGGCAGAACAATTTCTATCAGCCGGCGTTTATCCAGAAACCGTCGCTCGGCAAGTTCGAACTGCGGGATACCTGGGTCGTTGACGTGCGCAGGATACCGTCACAACGGGCCGGCTACTGTTATGGCAAGCGCATCATGTGGGTCGACAAAGAGACCATGATGTCGCTGTGGAACGACATTTACGATGCGACCATGAAACCATGGAAGTTCACCGTTAATCCCGTGGTCGCAACCGCGATACCAGGGGAGGGGTTGCATCCCACCCCCAATGGTTACGCCACCTGGTGGGACATCCAGAACGACCATATGACGGTCTGGTCGTTCCGTGTTCCCAATGGCAACGCCACGGAGGCCAACGCCGATTGTAAGAGCTACTACGGGGAGAACATGGACGATATCGGAAAATTCTCCACCGCCGCGGGCCTGGCCTCGGTAATGAGGTAAAGATTGCCGAAACCGGCTGGGCGGCGGCACGCCGCCCAACCTACGGAATAACAAACGGGACCAGATACCATTCGGTATCCGGTCCCGTTGTTTTTGGATCAGCGCGTTAACGGGCTTCGCGGTCGACGATCATTTTTTCGTCAACCAGCTTGCCACGATCTATTATCTTCTGGTCGTCGAGCATCACGGTGCATTCGCGCATCGGAACATCGTAATGGCCCAGCGTCTTACGGCTTCCGCCGCCCTGCGTATTGGGGCCGGTGGAGAACAGAAAATTCCCCGCAAAGGCGCGCGATGCCGCGCGCGATCGCTCCGGATCATCGCCGTATAGCGCGATCGAGTCCCAGCGCGCCTGCGGATTAAGGCCCCACCCAAGATGCGAAATGGCATGCCCGTCCATATCTTCGGGGAAGCGGCGATTCTCCTCGAGCCAGTTGTTCATCAGTTTGGCGTCGAGGCCGCCTTCGATTCGCCGGATGAAACCCTGGCGCACCTCCAGCCGGATTTCATCCTGAACGTAGCGGCAATACGGCAGGATCACGATGTCGCCGCGTTGAATCACCACGGCGCCATTCGCCGTTCCCTCAGTGGGAAAAGTATGCACATGGCCACCGCCCCAATGGTCGAAGCGCCCCGGCGCCTCGGCAAAGCCGTACTGAATCATGGTCGGATATTCGCCGATCTGCACGGTCAGATCGGTGCCGGCCTCGTTCGTCACGCGCATCTTTTTGGCCCGCTCGAGCCGCTGGCCGGCGTAGACCACCGCGGCCTTCAGGCCCGGCGGCGACATTAGATCGTGCAGATCGTCGGGCGCATCGATTACCATCAGTACCCGGGTGCCCGCGTCGCGCACGACTTTTAGCCATTTGGTGAACAGCGGAACGTGCATGCACACCAACAAGTCGGCGTGCTGGAGCGCGTCAAGCGTGCCTTTGCATCGACCGACCGTTTCGACCCCGACCCTGGTCCAGGTCGGCACCGAATTAACGCACATCTCATAGATGTCCGCATTCAGATCCTGCGCCGCGGCGAATGCCGCCGCCACGTAATCGCGCCGGGCGGTCAGATCGGTCAGCACCGCGATCGTCTCGCCCTTTTGCACGTTGGAAAGCTGGAACTCCTTGCGAAACAGCATCGCCATCATGGCGGGATTGACCACTTGCGGATTCATTCCGATTGCTCCTGTCACCGATGCTGACCTGTAATGCTCGGCTAACACCACCGCTCGGAACTGTCAATTCGTAGCTTGTGCACACATTTATGCTATATCGCGGCTTCCGATAAAGATTGGGAGTGCGGCGAACGGAGCAATGATGGCTTACGGATTCAGACGGCGCAGCCTCACAGCAGCCTTTTGGCTGTCATTCGCAAGCGCGATGATGGTGCTGATAGCGATGGAGATGCTCGGTCAGCGGCTATCGACCGGATGGCGTCTTTACGTACTCGATCGGGTGCTGAAAGCGGCGTGGGCGGGAACAATTTCCGTCGTGATCGGGACAATCGTGGCGATGATGCTGGAGCTGGGCGGGCTGGCGCGGATGAGAATCTCCATACTGCGCATTGCCTTCGAAGGCTTAAGAGCTTTAACCGTACTGACCGCGGCCGCCGGCGCCCTGGGCTACTTCATGCCCGATTGGACACCGCTTTCGACCGCAGCCGCAGCCTTAGTCCTGCTTTTGTGGCTGCTGACCGGGGCAAGCGCCATGACGCTGCGCTGGCGATCGGGGTAAGCTCCATGCAGCGGCGCAGGGCACTCTGCTAAAATAACGGGTGATAGCCAACTCAGTTAGCGCGGATAGGTTCCAACCTTGGAATGATTCGTGGGAAGCATCAAAATGGGGTGCGCTTGGATGATTTGCAAAGCCGCCATCGGCCATAGAGTCATCAACTATTTTTCCGCGCCGAGAATCGAAGGCGCAAAAGTTGTTATTGCCGCCGTGATCATGATGTTCGCGCTGAGCGCGAGCGCCGGGATCGGAGCGAGGCCGGTATCGGCGGCGATCGCAGCTCCCAATGATCCAATCGAGGAAGCGCGCGGGTTCGTCGATCAGGCGATCGCGATTCTGAAAAATCCCAACTTGACGCTGACCCAGGAACGGCGCGAGCTGCGGGCGTTGGCCGAACCGCACTTCGATTTCGATGGGATGTCAAAGTCCGCGCTGGGTTATCATTGGCGCGATCTCAAGCCTGAACAGCGCCAGCATTTCACCACCCTGTTCACCGCTTTCATGGAAGATATTGCGCTCGGCAGAGTTCAGGATTATTCCGGCCAGCAACTCGAATTCACCCGCGAAATTTCTCTAGGTCCCGGCCAGATGCAAGTGCTCGGACACGTGGTCCGTAGCGGCGGACAACCGATTAACGTCAGCTTCATGAGCCATCAGGTTGACGGTCGCTGGAAGGTATATGACATCGCGGTGGAGAATATCAGCGTAATCGCCAATTATCGCAATCAGTTTAACCGCGTCATCAACGACCAGGGCTTTCCCCATCTGATGGCTCTGCTGCAACAAAAACAAACTGAATTGGCCGCGCTGCTGGGACGCAAAAACGAAACTGCGCGCAAAGCCGACTGAACCGGGAAGACGACAGGAGAAACTATCGTGAAACCGCTGCCGCATGTTTATGAAACCCGCTTGATCGGTGGCCCGTCCGGCTATGCACAATTGTCGGCCGCCGGGGTTGCGGAGATGTCCACCGCACCTCCCGCCGATTTCGATGGACCCGGCGATGCATGGAGCCCGGAGCTGCTGCTGATGGCGGCGGTGGAGACCTGTTTTTTGTTTACCCTGCGGGCAGTGGCGGCGGCCTCCAAGGTGGAATTCAAATCGCTCGATCTGGGCGGCGCCGGTACGGTCAATCGCGAAGGCGGCGTCACCCGCTTTACCGAAATTGTGCTGCGGCCGAGCGTCGTGGCGCCCGCGGGATCGGATCGCGAAAAGATTTTGCGGGTGCTCGAAAAAAGTGAACGCGCCTGTTTAATCTCGGCTTCGCTCGCGACGCCGGTGCGCTTGGAGCCCGCCATCACCATCGAAGCTTGAGCGATTTTATCGTCCGGCGCGAGGCGCGGGCGGATCCGCTTTATTGATCGCCAAACCAGGGCGGGCGGCCGGCCTCGATCTTGAGCTTGCCCTTGTATTCCAATATCTCGAAATTGGTTTTCCCACCGCGACGCTCAAATTTTATTTTCAATTCTGCGTCCGCGATCGAAAAGTTTTCCATCGTCAAATTTTCGATCGAGTCAGGCAACGCCGGATCGATGTAAATTTTCCCGCTTGGCACGTCGGGATTGATCCCGAGAAAGCCGCGAATCAGATGGAAGATACTGGCTGACGCCCACGCCTGCGGCACATTGGCGCTGCGGTACTGAACCGGCCACGGATCATGATCGCGCGGGAACCCGGCGAAAAGTTCGGGTAGTCGGAACAACTCGAAACTCGCGGCCGCATCGAAGATCGCCTGCGTGACACGATTGGCCAGATCGCGGTAGCCGTAACGATGCAGCCCGTGCGCGATAATCCCATTGTCGTGCGGCCAGACCGAGCCGCGCTGATATTCCAGCGGATTGTACGCGGGATTGTCCGCCGACAAGGTGCGGATACCCCAGCCGGTCCACATGTCCGGCTCGAACATCCGCTTCGCCACCGCCTCCGCGTGCTCACGATCGAGGATACCTGACCACAGACAATGACCTGGGTTGGAAGCCACCGTGCTGACCGCCTGCTTGTCGCCGTCAAGGCAAAGGGCGACATAGCGATGGTCCGGCAGCCAGAATTTGTCCGCGAAGCGCGCGCGCAGGTCCGCCGCCTGCCGGCGCAGGCGATCGGCGCGGGCCGCGTCGCCCATGATCTCGAACGCCTCGGCCATCCGCAGCCGGGCGTCGTACGCATAGCCCTGCAGCTCGCAGGTGGCTATCGGCAGGCTGACCAGCGAGCCGTCGGGATACATAATCGCGTCGCCGGCATCCTTCCAGCTCTGGTTGTAATAACCTGCGGGTGAGCGGGTTTTGTACTCCTGAAATCCATCGCCGTCGCGATCGCCGTAATGGTCTATCCAATTCAGGCAGGCTTCGGCGGGCGCGCGGAACTGTTCGAGCAGCTTGCGATCGCCGGTCCATCGAAACAGTTCCGACAGCAAAATCAAATAAAAAATCGTGGCATCGGCGGTCCCGTAATAAGGGGTGTGTGGAATCCTGTGAAAATACGCCAGCTCGCCGTAGCGGATCTCGTGCATGATCTTGCCCGGCTCGGCATCGCGATAGGGATCGTCCTGCGTCGCCTGAAACTCGGCGAGCTTGGTCAGGGTACCGACCGCGAGCGCGGTCGAAACCATCATGCTCTGGTACGACACGACCAACGAATCGCGGCCGAAAAGCGTAACGAACCATGGCACCCCGGCGGCTGGAACCCATAGATCGCTGGAAACCTGATGCTGACGAATCCGCAGTCCGCCAATATCCTCGACCGCCTGCCGATAAGCTGAATCACATCCGCTGTCGGTAGTGGTGACCTGGGTTGCTTGTTCGACCCAGCGGCGGATCGGATGCTCGCCACGGGTCGCCAACTGCGGCTCGTCGGAGTCGGTGCCCGGGAACATATTGCCGACATCGAACCTGAAATGATTATCGCTGCGCCAGGCGCCACCGGCCGGCAAATCGATCTGGAGCAGTATCTGGCCGTTGGAAAAATGCGGCTCCCCTGAACTGTTGATCAGGCGGTATATCAACTGGCGCTGAAAGTCCCGATTGCGATAACAGATCGTCAGCTCATGCCGATCGGAATCCCAATACGAATCGCGCGCGCCGCGCGAGATATAGCGGTGCGCCCGCAAATCGAAAAGATCGCAGAAGTCGCTGTCAATACGGATTCGCAGGCGCACGCGCCGTGCACGGCGCGTATAGTTATACAGCACCAGCCGTTCGCGCAGTCCATCCTCGATAATGCGCTCGACCTGAAAGCCCAGCGCGTCGGGCGGAAACGGCTCCTCATCGTGGCTCTCCAGCGCCGGACTCGTGAAATAGATGCGATTGGCGTACGCGTTCAGAGGGATCGCCTGGACCGGCAGCCATTTTTTGCCATTGATGAGAAACTCATAATGCGAAATGAAACGGGTATCGCGGCAAAAAAGACCCAGCTCGGCATGAGCATGAACTTCACCGGCCCGATCGGTCACCAGGTAAATGGAATCGCGATTGATGGTCAGGACCGACGATGGACCGGGACGAACTTGAGTCTTCATGTCATCTGTAAGGTCATTTTTACCATACCATCGCCGACCGGTCATCCAACCTTGATTTTACTGCCTAACGCCTTGTGCACTTGCGCACAGACCTCGAACATTCGTATTGCTGCACGACGGCGGCGCACCCGCGAACCTTCGTGCGCCGGATTCTGACGAAGGAGCATGCGCCATGAAACGCAGCAGCGAAAGAATTCTTACCACTCACACCGGAAGCTTACCGCGCCCTGAGGCGCTGGTGCCGATGCTCAAAGCCAAGGAGGCAGGTGAACTGACCGATCGTCCCGGCTTCGAGCGCAGCGTTAAGGCCGCCGTGGCCGACGCGGTCCGCAAGCAGGTCGGCGCCGGAATCGATATCGTCAACGACGGCGAGATGAGCAAGGTCGGCTATTCGACCTACGTCACCGATCGGCTCAGCGGATTCGAGAACGCACCGCCGAGCGAAATGCTGCAAGTGGCTGACGTTGCCGACTTTCCGAAGTTCATGGCGCGATGGGCGCAGGATCGATCGGTGATGTCGCTCAAGCGTCCCTGCTGCACCGGCGCAATTTCGTACCATGGCGAGGCCGAGCTGGAAACCGATTTCGCGAATCTAAGAGCCGCGCTCAAAGACGTCAAAACTGAGGAGGCGTTTATGACCGCCGCCTCGCCGGGTGTAGTTTCGATGTTCCTCGAGAATCGTCACTACCCCAACCATCAGGCCTTCATCACCGCGGTGGCCGAGGCGATGAAACCCGAATACGAGGCGATCGCGCGGGCGGGGTTCGTTCTACAACTCGACTGCCCGGATTTGGCGATGGGCCGGCATGTGCGCTACGCCGAAAAGAGCGTGGCCGAGTTTCGCAAGATCGCCGAGATGCACGTCGAAGCGATCAACGCCGCCACCGCCACGATTCCCACCGACCGGCTCCGCATGCACCTATGCTGGGCCAATTATCACGGCCCCCATCATCGCGATATTCCGCTGCACGATATCATCGATGTGATCCTGAAAGCGCGTCCGCAGGCGATCTCGTATGTGGCCGCCAATCCGCGGCACGAGCATGAGTTCGAAGTGTTCCGCGACGTCAAACTGCCGGCCGGCAAAATTCTGATCCCCGGCGTAATCGATTCGACTTCCAATTTTATCGAGCATCCGGAACTGGTCGCGATGCGAATCTGTAATCTGGCCCGTATCGTGGGACGGGAGAATGTGATCGCAGGCACCGACTGCGGTTTCGGAACTTTCGCCGGCAGCGAAAGCGTCGATAGCGATATAGCTTGGCGCAAGTTCGAAGCGATGGCCGAGGGCGCGCGCATCGCGACTAAACGACTCTGGTGAAATCGCCTGCGGCCAGCCGCAATTTTTTTTGGCCGGTCGCGAGGGCACTTGACGGTTTTTGGAACAGACTTATTTTCTGGTTGAGAACGGCAAGCTGATGCCGTTCAGGAAAGGAGGATGCTCCAATGCCACTGGTCAGGTTTACGCCGGGCTCCGATCCGGTAAATGGTCTACTGGCGCTCCAATCTGAGCTGGAGCGTTTCCTGCGCAATCCGGGATTCAATCTCGGGCTGTCGGGTTATGGCGCTTATCCGCCGCTGAACATTTTTGACGATGGCGACGGCATGGTGGTGATCGCAGAAGTGCCGGGGCTCGATCCCGCAAGCATCCAGATCACCAGCCAGGGACGTACGCTAACGATTTCAGGGGAACGCCGGCGCGAGAAACTCGACGGTCAGGCCAGCTTCCATCGGCGGGAACGAGCTTTGGGTCAGTTTTCGCGATCGATTCAGATTCCGGAACACGTCGATCTTCAAAAAACCTCGGCCAGCTACGAAGCTGGGTTGCTCAAGCTACGGATCCCCAGATCGGAAGCATCGAAACCGCGGCAGATTAGCATCGAGCCGGTAGAAAGGAGGTAATGACGATGGCCACCACCGACCTCACTACGCGTGAAAAACAGCCGGTGCCAGGAAAAGAGCAAACTCGGCCGGGCCGGTTTTTTCAACCCGAAGTAGATATCTGCGAGTACGATCACGAAATGAGATTGTGGGTCGATATGCCGGGCGTGCGCGATCAGGACGTCAACGTCATGCTGGAAGGCGGGGTACTTACGATCGAGGGCCAGGTGGCGCCGGCCCTCTATGAAAAGCTCTCGCCGATCTATACCGAATACAACGTTGGCAATTATCTGCGCCAATTCACGCTTAACGAAAGCATCGAGGAGTCCGGGATCACTGCCAGTATGCGCAACGGCGTACTCGAGCTGAAATTACCCAAAGCGGAAAAGGCCAGGCCGCGCCGCATCGAAGTGACTGCGCATTGATTTGCTTTGCAATGGCTTCGGCTCGCGACTTTCAGCGGGGCCGAAGCCGAATCTGCACCGCTGGTTTTCCGGGTCGAGAAAAGACAGTCTGCGCCGCGAGATTCAGGTTTGCGTGATGCGCGCGACGCGTGAGACACCGCGCATGCCTCTGCCAAGCGCGTCCATTAGTCCCCGGCGCATCGCTTCGACCGGCGCTCCCACTTCGTTGAACAGCTCGAACGCCAGTACGCCCTGATGGAGCAGCATCCCGGCGCCATCAGCAACGCGGCGGCCCGCATCGGCTGCTGGCTTCAGAAATGGGGTGACCTGCGGCGCATACACCAGATCGTAGAAAAAGCATTCGGGCGTCGTGGCGGCGTACTCGATAGGCGCGAAGTGCGCGGTCTTGAGTCCCATCGGGGTGGCATTCAGCACGATCGCCGCCGCCCCCAGTACACCCGGATATTTCAGCGCGTCCAACCCCGCCGTGTCGATTTTCGTCGAGCCGCGAGTTGCGGAAAATCGCTTTGCCAAATCTTTCGCGCGTGAAGCGGTGCGATTCACTACGATGATATGCCCGGCTTCCATCCTAATCGCCGCCAGCACCGCGGCCGCCGCCGCGCCTCCGGCACCGATCACGATCGCCGTCCGGCCCGCCAGCGTCACTCCGAGTTCGCGCAAATCGCGCTCGAGCCCGCGCGCGTCGGTATTGTCGCCAAACAATGCGCCCTCGCGCGCCACGATACAGTTGGCCGCGCCCAGCAGCCGCGCCTCCGCGCTTAGATTGGTGACGGTATGCAACGCCTCCTGTTTGTGCGGAACGGTCAGATTCACACCGAGCAGGTTTAACGCAGGAATCGCGCGCAAAGCCTCCGGCAATTTGTCGATGGTGACGTGAAACGCCAGGTAGACTCGATTCATCGCGAGTGCCGCATAAGCCGCGTTGTGCATCGCGGGTGATAGCGAGTGTTCGACCGGATCGCCGAACACCGCCGCGACCATGGTGCGCCCGCCGATAGGCAAGCGCAGGTTGGAAGCCCGCGGCATCGGTCCTAGCCGATGGTTTTTGAGGGTGATTGAAGACGCACGGCGCGAACCTCTTCGGCGGTGAACAGGTAGGCGTATTTCAGGCCGGCCCGCGCGAACGCCTCCTCGGCACCCTCGCCGCGATCCACCAGCGCCAGCGCGGCGACTACGTTAGCCCCGGCTTCGCGCGCAGCGGTGGCGGCCTGCAGGCTCGATCCGCCGGTCGTGATGGTGTCGTCGATCACCGCGGTGCGCACATCTTTACGGAACGCGCCCTCGACGATCTGCTGCAAGCCATGCGGCTTGGTCTCTTTACGCACAAAAAATCCGGTGAGCGGCACCTGCCGCCGCCATGCGGCGCCGATAACTGCGTCGGTCACCGGCAGTGCACCCGCCGCCATCCCGCCGATTTGATCGAGTCCATTTGCCGTCACCAACTCGATCATCAGTTCGCCGGCCAGGTGCGCGCCCTGCGGCAGGTAAAGCGTGCGCTTGCAATCGATGTAGTAATTCGACGAGCGGCCCGAAGCCAGCGTCAGGTTTTCGCGTTCGAAGTACGATTCGCGGGCGAGCAGTGCGAGCAGTTCGTTGCGTTGGGCAGTATCCATGTCTCAGCCGCAATCTAGACGCTCGCCGCCCACGGAACAAGTCGCAGCGATCGGTGTCGCGCTGGCAGTCTGCTCGAAGAAAAAGTCTCGGCGCGCCAGGCATAACGATCGGCGGCGCGCCGAGACCTTCGATAGCAACTTCGTAACCTGAATCTTGATCTACGCCGGCTCGAACTTCACCAGCGTGCACTCCGGCGTAACGTCATCGAAGAACACCTTGACCGGCATCCCGATTTTGATCTTATCCGGCGGCGCCACGATATTGGTGGTCATGCGCGGGCCTTCTTCCAGATCGACAATCGCCAACACGAAAGGAATTTCCTTGAACGCCGGCGTCGGCGCGTAATGCGCAACGGTGTAGCTGTAAACCGTGCCGCGCCCACTGCATTTCTTCCATTCGAGCTGGTCGGATAGGCAGTGCTGACAGCGCGGGCGGGGATAATAGATGAACTTCCCGCACTTGCCGCATTGCTGCAATTTGAATTCGTGAGCGCGGGCCGCCTCCCAGTACGGTTTGCTGAAAGGACTCGGATGGGGCAGCGGTTTGCTATACTCGGTGATGAACGCGCCCGCCGGACGGCCGCTCCGATCATTGGCTTGCTGTGGTTCGCTCATGACTGACGCTCCAGGATGATGCTGCACTGCTCGCTCATCACACCGCCGTTACCGTTAACGAAACCGACCGACGCGTTTTTGACCTGGCGTCCCTCGCCACGGCCCATCAGTTGCCGAATGCCCTCGGTCACGTGCGACATCCCGCCGGCAAATCCCGCCTGCCCGAAGGACAACTGCCCGCCATGCGTATTGCACGGCAAATCTCCGGCGTAGGTGAGATCGTGTTCCATCACAAATGGGCCACCCTGCCCTTTCTTGATGAACCCCGCATCCTCGAGCGCAACCAGCACCGTGATCGTGAAGCAATCGTACGGTTGCACGAAGTGCATATCCTTCGGCTTCAGCCCCGCCATCTTGAACGCCGCTTCAGCCGCGGGCTTCACGCATGAGGTGGTGATCGACGGCGCGTAGCTGATTACGGAATGGTCCGAGCTTTCGCCGGCTCCGAGCAGCCATACCGGCGGATGCTTCGATCGCTTGGCGATCTCCGGCGACACCACGATAAACGCCGAGGCGCCGCACTGCGGACTCACGATGTCGTAGATGTGCAGCGGGTCGGCCAGCAGCCGCGAGTTAAGCACGTCGTCCACCGTGAGCGGACGATCGTTAAAGCGCGCGAGCGGATTCTTGAGCGCGTTGGTCCGCTGATCGACGGCGATCTTCGCGAGCTGGGCCGAGGTGGTGCCGTACTCGTGCATGTGGCGCTTGGCGATCATCGCGTAGCCCAGCGTCGGCGCGATGTAACCGTAGGGCCATTCGAATTCGCGTTCGAGCGAGATCCACGGAAACGGCGCTTCGCCCGGGCGGTTAAGATCGCCGCCCACGCACAGCACCGCGTTGCACATGCCGGCGTCGATCGCGGCCGCCGCGCGCCAGAACATGCCGGTGCCGATGGCGCCGCCGATATCGACAATATCGAGCATGCTCGGTTCGATCCCGATCATTTCGCAGAACGAGGCCGGGTAGAAACCGGCAGGATCAGAAAATGGCACGGCGTTGAGGACGCCGTCGATGTCCTTTTTTTCGAGGCCCGCATCGGCGATCGCTTCGGCGGAAACCTTCGCCATCAGGCTCAAGGCGGTTTCGTCACCAGGCTCGCGAAACGGCCTGACTTCACCGATTCCGATCGCGGCGGCCTTACGTTTAAGGCTCATGCAAATCCCTCCGGTTCCGTGTGGATGCGCAACGCTTAGCACAAACTTTCGACAATCGAAAACGGCGGCGAGGATGCGCCCGACACAGGTATTTTCTGAACGTTATTGACCCTGCGGGTAACCGGCGGCTACTATTCCGGCGCGGGGTGGAGCAGTCTGGTAGCTCGCCGGGCTCATAACCCGGAGGTCAGAGGTTCAAATCCTCTCCCCGCAACCATTAAACCTACATACTGCTCACAACATAAAGAATGCGCGAACTGTGCGGGAGTACAGTCGCAAAGTATTAAAAGTTTCCCTGAAGGATACTTTAGATACAGGCGTTTTTTTTGCACTTTACGTTTGATATTGCTAGTAACTGCATCGTGACGCCAGACGAATTTATTCAAGGCCGCCAAGCTTACTCTTATGTACCTGCTCGGTTAATCGCTACTGCCGGGCAACCGGACCTAGTCTGGGGATGCCTTCGACTGATTCGTCATCTGCCAAACCATGCCGATTGGAACGCGCCCGGGGGTCGAGTGCGATATTCATCGGTGGAGATTGACAATTACCATACCGGACTACTAAACGGGGTTACACAAAAAGAGCTTTTCCATGGTCTCGTTTCGACTGTTTTTTGGGGCTATACGTCGGGACAAAATGGCATATTTCATCCTGAACGGGCTATCAGCAAAGCGAAGCTGTTTTCGGTTGGACACGCGCGCGCTGCCGCGCAGGCTCCCGCTGTAATCGTGCAGGCTCTGAGCGCTGCAAGATGCCATTTGAGAGCGGGGAACATAGGTGCTGCTTTGCTGGAAGCAATGAAAATTAAATTCTTGGGTATGTCGTTCAGCTCGAAGGTCCTGATGTTTATGGATCCCTCGAAAGCGGCCGTTTACGACTCGATCATTGCGCAATTCCTCCAAAACTGCCCAGCGGAAGAGATGCGAAACATGGCAGTGCCGCCAGCGGGAGCTTTCAACCAGCAGCGGCGGGCTGAAGCCTATGCACAATGGTGCGCGTTCTGTTCAAACAAAGCCTTAGCAATGAACGAAAACGGCTATAATTGGAGCGACTGGGACAACTCGCAGCAGAGTTGGCGAGCGGTCGATATTGAGCGCGCATTTTTCGCAATTTCTGGTAATCAGCCTCGCCTCTAGCCCCATTAAATTAAACGTGCCTCTTTTCTCACACTCCTAGGCCGCCAGGCGGCGGGGCTTTTGCTGAGCCAGGATGAACAGCCTGATCCGGTTTTCCAACTCGACAAAGGTGCGGATGATCTCCGTTTTGCGCAGGCGGGCCGCGACCCACGGCCCATCCGCGTTGCACCATAGACCGGATGGTCAAGGCTCCGAGCGTCTTGCTTGACATGCGGTTTGAGTCCGCGTTAAGCCACAAGTTCGCGCGACATACGAGTGCGTTATGTTAAACCACTACTGCGCGCCGCTTTTGGGTAGCCGCGGCAAATCCGCTTGAGCGGCCGGCGAAATCGAATCGGCGCGATCAAAAATCTTCAGGAAAGTAAGCTGGACTGATGGCGGAACTGACGAGCCTGAAACAGGCGGTAAGCGAATTGATTCGCGATGGCGACAGCCTCGCGATGGAAGGATTCACGCATCTGATTCCCTCCGCGGCCGGCCACGAAATCGTGCGCCAGCATAAGACCGATCTCACGCTGATCCGGATGACGCCCGATCTGATCTACGATCAGCTAATCGGCATGGGCTGCGCACGTAAGATGGTCTTCTCATGGGGAGGGAATCCCGGGGTGGGCTCGCTGTACCGCTTTCGCGATGCGATCGAAAACGGATGGCCCCGCGCGCTCGAAATCGAGGAACACAGCCATGCCGGGATGGCGAACGCATACGTAGCGGGCGCGTCCAACCTGCCGTTCGCGGTTCTGCGCGGCTACCGTGGCAGCGGCCTGCCGCAAGTCAATCCACGGATCAAGTTCATCGATTGTCCGTTCACGGGCGAGAAACTGGCGGCCGTCGCGGCCATCCGTCCCGATGTCGCGGTAGTCCATGCGCAAAAGGCCGACCGGCGCGGCAACGTCCTGCTGTGGGGTATCGTGGGCGTGCAGAAGGAAGCGGTGCTGGCGGCAAAGCGTTCGATTGTGACGGTCGAGGAGATCGTCGACGATCTCGGTGCGCCACCCAATGCGGTGGTGCTGCCCTCGTGGGTAATTTCCGCGGTGTGCGCGGTGCCCGGCGGAGCCTATCCTTCATACGCGCATGGCTACTATGGCCGCGACAACAATTTTTATAAAGCCTGGGAGGCGATCTCGCGCACTCGCGACGGCTTTCGCGCCTGGATGGATCGTCATGTGATCGGCACCGGAGACTTCGCCGAGTTTCGCCGCAGCCTTATAAAAGCTTGAATCGGAATTTAATTGGATGGCCAAAATTGATTACACCGCGGATGAAATGATGACGATCGCGGCGGCCCGCCTGCTGCGCGATCGCCAGGTCTGTTTCGTGGGGATTGGATTACCGAGCGCGGCCGCCAATCTCGCGCGGCTGACCCATGCCCCCAATATCGTACTGATCTATGAATCCGGCACGATCGGAACGCGGCCCGATGTGTTGCCGCTCTCGATTGGCGACGGAATTCTCGCTGACACCGCGGATACAGTGGTTTCGGTGCCCGAAATGTTCCATTACTGGCTCCAGAGCGGACGAATCGATATCGGCTTTCTGGGCGCCGCGCAGGTCGACAAATACGGCAATATCAACACCACGGTTATTGGCGATTATCACCAACCCAGCGTGCGCCTGCCAGGCGCCGGCGGCGCTCCCGAGATCGCCACTTCGTCGCGCGACATCTTGATTATTATCCGGCATACGCCGCGCGCCTTTGTCGAAAAGGTGGATTTCATCACTTCGGTCGGACTGCTCGACGCCACTACCGATCGCCGGGCGCTGGGAATCCCCGGCAATGGTCCGGCCGCCATCATTACCGATTTGGGCATTCTGAAGCCCGACCCGAAAACCCGCGAGCTGGTGCTAAGCAGCCTCCATCCGGAGGTTACGATCGATCAGGTAAAAAAAGCGACCGGATGGCCTTTGGGCGTGGTTGCCGATCTGCCCATGACCGAGCCTCCCAACGCGGACGAACTCCGCGTGTTGCGCGACCTCAACCATCGCTCCTCGCAATCCAATCAGAAAGCGGTGGCATGACGATGAACTTTGTTTATCAAGCGCTTCCGGCCCGCGTGATTTTTGGCCTTGGCAAACTTGAGAAGCTGCCCGGAGAGGTCGATCTGCTCGGCCTAAAGCGGGTGCTGGTGCTGTGCACGCCTTATCAGCGCGACGAGGCCGACCGCATCGCCGCCATGCTGGGTGAGCGGGCGATCGGCATTTTCGATCAGGCCACGATGCACGTGCCAATCGAACTGGCGCAGCGGGCGCGCGCTCACGTCATCGAGCACAGGGTCGATGGCCTGGTCACAGTCGGCGGCGGTTCAACCACCGGACTGGCGAAGGCGATCGCGCTGACCAGCGGGCTGCCGACGGTGGCAATCCCAACCACCTATGCCGGCTCCGAGATGACGCCGATTTGGGGATTAACCGAAGGTGAGAATAAAACCACTGGCCGCGATCTCAAGATAATTCCGCGCACCGTCATCTACGATCCCAGTCTGACGGTAACCATGCCCGCGATGCTGTCGGCGACCAGCGGCATGAACGCGATCGCGCACTGTGTCGAGGCGCTCTATGCCGAGAACGCGAATCCGATCATGTCGCTGATGGCCGAGGAAGGAATTCGCGCCCTTGCCACGAGCCTGCCCAAGGTGGTTAAAAACGGCGGCGATCTCGAAGCGCGTAGCGAAGCGCTGTACGGCGCATGGCTCGGCGGATGCGTGCTCGGCGCGGTCGGGATGGCGCTGCATCACAAGCTCTGTCATGTGCTCGGCGGAACCTTCAACTTGCCGCACGCGGAGGTGCATACGGTGGTCCTGCCGCATGCGGTGGCCTATAACGCGCAGGCCGCGCCCGTTGCGATGCGGGCGATTGCGCGCGCGCTCGGACGCGACGATGCGGCGCAGGGGCTGTACGATCTCGAAGTGACGCTCGGTACGCCGATTACGCTCGCCGCGCTAGGCATGCAGCCGCCCGACCTCGATCGCGCGGCCGACCTCGCGATCAAAAGTCCATACTATAATCCGCGTCCGATCACCCGCGCGGGCATTCGCGCACTGCTTGACGATGCTTTTTCGGGCCGACGGCCCAATCCGTAACCGGCCAATTGGCGATCTCCGCAATTGAACAAACTAAACACGGGAGCAGTTAAGATGGCCGTACCAACCAAACTTGGGTCGCTCGCAGATTTCGCCAAGGGCGGCGTCGAAGTAATTGACGACGATCCCAGGCATTACGCATTCTCTAATATCTTCGAAGTCGCGGCTAAGTCACGGCCCTATGAAAAGGTCTGCGTCGGCAAGAACATCAAGAACGTGCTTGAGGCAATCCGCGCCGAAGGGACCTCGCCCTGGTACACCGCCTCGCACGACGAGGCGGCGCTGGTGATGGACGGCGAGGTCGAAATTCATCTGGTGAAACTGGATCAGCCCGCCGCACGCGAGGACCAGGAGGGAACCACGATGCTCGAGGGACAGCCCACGGGCAGGAAGATGGGGCGCATCGTCGCGCGCCGCGGCCATATGGCGCTGCTGCCCAAAGGATCGGCCTACCGGTTCTACGCCGACAAGCCTGGCGTGATACTGTTTCAAACTCTACTCGGCCCGCTCACGATCGAACGCTGGGGCGAGATCTGCCAACGCTGATTGCCCGAAAACCGGACTGGAACTCAAGCGGGAGGAAAAGGCGATGGCGCAGGCGCACGAAGTCAACGAGCAGGGTTACAAGATCTTCAAGCTGGGCGATTTCACTTTCCGGCGCGACGAGTACTTCGCGCATATCGGATGGCCCGGCGGGGTCCATTCCATCTCGGTGGAAAATTTCCTGCGCGCCCTGATGCGCGATGTTGCGTGGGGTTTTTTCTACGGCACCGTCAGTTTCGATGCCGTGTTCGGCACCACCAACCATTACGGCACGGTTGAGGTTTTCGTCGGGCTACGAAACGAGGCCTACTGGAGGAACAACAAGCATTTCGTCCAGACTTTCGATTCGAACCAAACCACCGGCATCTTCAAGGCCATTCTCGAGGACTGGACCAACGAAGGTTTCGATCCCTTCGCCGCGCCCGAGGAAACCAGGATCGCTTTTGGACCCAAGCACGGCAGCAATCGGGCCGCGATCGAACGTATGCGCGTGACCGCAAAGCGAATGGTGGGCGCGGACGGCGACGCAACTCTACGCAACGACGCGAACGGTTATAAGGTCAATCGGCAATTTGCCGGCTATCAGCCCGAAAAGCTTGAGGTGCATCCTGAGCCGGGTTTCGAGAACGAGGTCCACGCCTTCGATTTCTTCGACTATCTGATGCGTTCGGACGTGACCTGGAATCCTTCGGTGGTCTCGGCGGTCAAGCACAATCTGATCTGCGCCACCACCGAGGAGTACATGCTGCCGGTGATTCACGGCAACGATCGCGTGGAGTGGTTCCTGCAACTCTCCGATCAGATCGACTGGCTGGTGTATGACGGCAAGACCGGCAAGCCCCGGGCGCGCGTGGTGGCCAAGGCCGGCGATATTTGCGCGATGCCTGCCGATATCCAGCATCAGGGTATTTCGCCCAAGCGCTCGATGCTGCTGGTGTGGGAAAATGGCGATTCGGCGCTGCCCGATCTGTACGCGAGCGGCAAGCTCAAGCCCTATCCCGTCGAGTTCTAGCTTCCGCCCTTCAGAGCGGCCGCCGATGCCCTTGGCGTCCGCTCCATTCCAAATCAGGTGTAGCAAATGCATTTTCAGACCAAACTTTTCATCAACGGCGAGTTCGCCGATGCGCACGACGGCGCAACGATCGAGGTCCTCAATCCGCACGACAACTCGCATCTGGCCGCCGTGGCTGAGGCCAAGCCCACCGATATCGACCAGGCGGTCGAGGCCGCCACCAAAGCTTTTCCGGGCTGGAGCACAACCGCCGCCGCGGATCGCGGACGGCTGCTGTTGAAGCTGGCCGACGCGATCGAGGCGCACGGTGAAGATCTCGCTCAGGTCGAAGCGCTCGATACGGGGCATCCTATCCGCGATGCGCGGCTGCTCGATGTCGGCCGTACGGCGGCCACCTTTCGCTACTTCGGCGGCATGGCGGACAAGCTCGAAGGCTTCATCGTGCCGGCCGATTCCGGCTTCCTGAACTATGTTACGCGCGAGCCGGTCGGAGTGGTCGGCCAGATTGTACCGTGGAATTTCCCGCTGATGTTCACTAGTTGGAAAATGGGTCCGGCGCTTGCCGCCGGCAACACCGTGGTGATGAAGCCGGCCGAGCTGACGCCGCTTTCCTCGCTCAAGATCGCGGAGCTGATGGCTGAAGTCGGATTTCCGAAAGGCGTCGTTAATATTTTGCCGGGCTACGGCGCCGTCGCCGGCCAGTATCTTGCTGAGCATCCGGGCGTGCACAAAATCGCGTTTACCGGTTCGACCGTTACCGGACGCAAAATCGTGCAGGCTTCGGCCGGTAATCTGAAGCGCGTTCAGCTCGAACTCGGCGGCAAGGGCGCGAATATCGTCTTCGATGACGCCGATATAAAGGCCGCAATCAACGGCAGCGCCTTCGCGATTTTCCATAATCAGGGTCAGGCCTGCATCGCCGGGTCGCGCCTGCTGTTGCATGAGAAGATCGCCAATCAATTCCTTGACGGGTTCCTCGCGCTTGCAAAGTCTATCAGAGTCGGCAATCCGCTCGAGCCGGCAACTGAAATGGGGCCGCTCACCTCGATGGGCCATCGCGACCGCGTACTCGGCTACTGTGAGGTGGCGCGCAAAGAAGGCGGCGAGATAATTATTGGCGGCAAGGCGCCGGACGATCCCGCGCTGGCCAAAGGATGCTATCTGACGCCGACCGTGGTTTGCGCGAAACCTCAGGATCGCGTCTGTCAGGAAGAGGTTTTCGGGCCGTTCGTCTCCGTCTCCACCTTCAAGGATGAAGACGAAGTGATTAAAATTGCAAACGGCACCGCCTATGGACTCGGCGGCGGACTATGGACGCGCGATCTGCGCCGGGCCCATGCGGTCGCCCGTCATTTGATCAGCGGGATGGTTTGGATTAACTGCTACAAACGCGCGCATCCGGGATCGCCGTTCGGCGGCGTGCGTGGATCGGGCTACGGACGCGAAATGGGTTTCGACGCCATGCACGAATACACCTATCCAAAATCGGTGTGGCTGAATGTCGATGCCTCGATTCCGCCATTTTATAAGCGCTGATGAGCGTAAAATTCGACCAAAAAGGAGAAGCTAATTGATCAGCGACGATCAGAAAAAACCAATCGCGGAACTGATGGCGCAGGAGCATGTGGCCGTAATCAATACGATGGGCGACGAGTGGGCTACTTCAACGCTGGAGGCATTCGCGGAAACCCCTGAGCTTGAGCTCGTGATCATACTGGGCGAGAGCAGCGAACGCTTTCAGAACATACAAAAACGCCCGCAGGTCTCGTTTTTGATCACGCACCGCTATGGAGAGGTTCCCAAGTTTCAGGTCAAGCGGCTGTCCGGGCGCGGGATCGCACGCGAGGTGAAAAAGGATACGCCCGAGTGGAACGAACTCAAGCCTTTATTTTTGAAAAAGAATGCGTTTGAAGAACCGTTCTTCGGCAACCCGGCGCTGAAGATGCTGCGCATCGAACCGAAACGGCTCAAGTACCAGGACGCACTCAACCCGCCGATCACGCTCGAATTCTAAGCTCAAGTATGGAAAAAAACCGCCGTCTCGATCGAGACGGCGGTTTTCATACGAACAAACTGAAGACCGGCCGTTAGCGAAGGATCTCGCTCAAACCGGCGGTCGAGCTGAATTTCTTTACATCATCGAAATTCTCGCCCTTGTAGTTCCGGCACTCTTCATTGTGCCGATTGTAATTACCGTGATCGTCATTCGTGATGGTCACCGTGGTGTGCGCATTTTGCACATCCCACATGGCCGCGATGAAATCCTGCGTGGGTATCTGCATGCCTTCATGCGGCACGGGCACGGCGATGCTCAGGTACGGCGAAATCTTCCAGAGCTTGTCGTTTTGGTCATACAAATCGGTCCAGCCATTTATGTACGTCTGCTTGTCGAGGTATTGAACGCGGTTGCCGTAGCAATAGCCCGAGCGGAGTGAAGGAATTCGCCTGATCGAAAGTTTATAAACGTCGCGCAATTCCCACTTCCCAATCGCCGGGCGAGGAAGATAGAACGGCTGGTAGTAATTATTCCAATTACCCCACAGCACCGGGTCCGGCGAACTGACCATCGTGATGGCCTTTTGCTCGCCCAAAACCTTGGCGTCGAACTTCGTGATGCCACCGTTGTAGGAACCGGCGCGAATCTCATCCTGCGACCAGTCGGTCGCAAACCACGGCGTGCAGCGGGCCGCGGACGAGAGCCGCAGCGAGCGACGCAGCGCCGGGATGAAAAGAAACACGTCCTCGTTACGGGTCGGATCATCATAATAGAGCGTCAGGTCGGTAGCATACTTGCTCTGCTCCGGCGCGGTCAGCATCGTGTATTCCGAGTAGTCAATACCCTGCGACTGCGGATTAGTTATCGGCTGGTTGTAGTCGCTGATATGGCTCAGACGGCGATAAACCAACAGCGCCTGATTGTAGGTGACGTTGTTAAGCCGATCGGTCAACCGTGAATTTAAGTATCCGCAAATGAGATAGGGAACGTAATGATACCACTCGTCGACCAGAATTTTGTAGCCACGATTCGGCTCGCTCGGATTTGGAAAGGGCATCCCGGCTACATATCCCTTTACCGTGTGGCGGCCATCGGGCAGGTCTACAATCTTCGTGGTTCCGGCGTATTTCTCGGTGTTCGCCCGATATTCCTTACCAACCGGATAATCATGCGTCGGGCCGACTACCATCTGGAAGTCCGCCGGCACCTTCCATGGAAGCTGGCCTGAAAGTAATGCCTGCATTCCATCAGGCATAAAATCTTTATAAGTTTGCCAGTTTTGCGGGGTAATGATGGTCCCCTCAGGAATCCCGCCCTCCTGCTGAGCCGCAAAGGCGGGTAGCGCTGCCAGGCCGAATACCAACCCAACAGCGAACGCCAAACCACGTAACGACATATATACCTCCCTATATCATTAGGTACGAGAACATTAGTTCGATTACACAGTAACCGTCAAGAAAATTAACCTTCCGCCGGTCCGGCGGGAGACAATTTGCCTGATACTCGACGAGCGGACAAAAACAAACGCCCCGCGAAGCAGGGCGTTTGCCCAGACCATCCTGCAACCAAATTCTGACTACACGGTTTAGTTTCCGCCCGCCGCCGCCTGCGTCTGAACCTGTTCGTGTTTCACCACGAACTTGGGCCGCGCCCAGGCAATGTAGCAAGGCAGAACCAATACACCGGCAATCATGTTCGTGCCCATCAGGAACATCAACAGCACGCTCATTTCGCTATGAAACAGCAACGGTGAGAAGGCCCACAACGCGATGCCGCCCACCATCACCGAGAACGTGCTGAAAACCGACGTACCGGTCTTGGTGATCGCGATTCTGATGGCCTCGTTCAGCGACATCCCGCCGATCACTTCATCTCTGATGCGCGCCACGGTGTAGATGCCATAATCGATACCTAATCCGATACCGAGCGATATGACCGGGATGGTATCGATCGTGAGACCGATATCACGCAAGCGCAAATAGATGAACGCGCCGAAATTCGCCAGCACGCAGGCCAGCAGGAATAACAGCCCGGCGACCACCGAACGGAACGAAATCATCGAGAACAGACATACCGCAGCCAGCACGAACGTGATGTTGAGGAAGTCGAGCTGTTTCAGCACGTCGTCAGCGGCGGCATACAAACCGGCAGTGGATCCCAATGACAGAACCTTGATTTTATTCAGGTTCGGATCGCCGGATACCCGCTCCTTGACGAACTCGTTCAGGCGCTGCCGCAGCCGGTCAAGAGCCAGGGTGGTATGACCAGGCATCAGGATACGAATACAGGTGTCCTGAGCGGCGGGCGGCGCAAGATACTGTTCCATCTCGCCCGGCGCGGTAGCCGTGCTGTAGAGATACTGCAGGTTTCCCGAGAGCTGAATATCGTCGGGTATCGAGAGGAACTTCGGATGCCCGTAGTGCAGCATCATGTTCGACGGCATGATGATCCGCGAAGCAAAAGTCACCACGCTATCGAGATCCCGATCCTGGAGCAGATAATTATGCAGATCGTTGCTCATGCGCAGGATACCGGGCGCGAGTGCCGATTGCGGATCGGGGAAGGGCGGCATATTAGCAACGATTACCCAGCCCTCGTCGGTCGGAAAATAATGATTGATCGCCATCAGGTCCCGATTGACCTTGGCGCTGGGGCGATATAGCGGAGTGCCCGCATAAACGTAACCCACCGGTTCACGCAAACCCGACGCGACCCCCCAGATCAGAACAATCAAGGCGATCACCAGGATTGAGGCACGTCTGCGGCCTGGCGTGACCGGGATTTCGGCCAGTTTCGCGAACAGGCCCTCAATCCACATGTAGATTCCGGTTACACGCTTGGCCTCGCTACGCACTTCCGGCAGCGGCAAAAAGCTCATCAGGATGGGTTGGAATACAAATACCATCGTGAGGCTTCCAGCCAGCCACACCGCGCCGGCGAAGCCGATGTGCTCAAGCACGGGAATTCCGCCTAGCGCGATGAACACAATGCCGGCGATATCGGCGATGATCGACAGAAATCCCGGCGGCAGCATCTGATCGGTGGTCGCGATACAGGCTGCGTACTTATCGCGCAGGCGATCGATTTCGTCGTAGTACCGGCCCTGCCACTGAATCCCGTGACTGACGTCTCTGGCGGTCAGAATAAACGGGATGACCAGCATGACAGGATCGAAGTCGTAGCCCATCAGACCGACGAATCCCAAGCCCCAGATGGCCGAGAACGTGCCGGTGACGATCGGAGCCCACCACCGGCTGCGTTGCGCCAGGAACAGGTAAAGGATCAGGATCATCGCGATTACCGACGCAACCAGAATCGTTACGACGGCGGGTTCGTAATAGTAGCCATACCCACGCACGATCGGTTCGCCGGCGACGAAGATCTCATGGTTGGGATCCTGATATTTCTTGACCAGTCCCCGAATGTCGAAAAACAGCTCTTTGTAGTTGAACCCTTCTTCATTGAACGAGGCGCGTACCACCGCCGCCCGGTTGTCGGGACTGACCAGCGAGCCGATTCGATCGCGATAGATCGTGACATTACGCTTGAGCAGGTCGAGTTCGGCCTGGCCGTTGGGCAGGTTCGGGTACATGAAGGTCTTGGCTACCAAGGCGCCGGGCACCGCTTTCGCGTAGGTGACGCGATAGGAAGCGAGCGAAAAGACCTCGTTATGATTGACGCCTGGCAAGCGGTTAATGTCGCGGGTCAAGTCCTGGATGATCTTGAGGGTCGGCGTGTTGAAAATATCGCCATTTTTAACCTCAACCATGAAGGTAACCGTATCGGCCCCGCCAAAAGCCGCATACTTGTTGGTCAACAGGACGTTAGGATGGTTGCGTGGGAAAAAATCGACGAAACGGGTCGCGATTTTCACCTGCGACGCGCAATACAGCATCCACAACGTGAAAAGAAGCAGAAAACCGCCAATGAACCAGCGGAAACGAAGAATGTTTTCGCCGAATTTAAAATACCGTAATAGCGAATTCTCGCCGGGTGCGCTGCCGTGGCTCATTTTGACTCCGTAATCAGATCCCAATGATCTCCGTTTGCGGTGCGCATGATCGTTCCACCCAGCCCAATCGCCAAGCCCAGATGCTGAGAAGAGCTCACTGCCGTCAGGTCCTGGAAAGTCGGATCCTTGGTCCGCCATTCACCGCCCGGTACACCTTCGAAAATAGTTCCCTCGGCGCCCGCCATCCATACGCTTCCGGTGTCGCTTGATGCGCTGGCGACACTGGCGCCATAGATTGAACGCTCGGTTGGCAGTTTGCCGTCCTGCCAGGTCTTACCGCCATCCTTGCTGGTCGCGATGACGCCGCTCTGACCTGCCACTGTTACCGTGTTCGCGCCCTGCGGCACCACCACGAAGTATGGTGGCACGGTAAAATCCGCCACCTCGCCGCCGCGCTGAACCTTCCAGGTTTTACCACCATCGCCGGAATGCAGGATAGTCTGGAATTCGCCCACCGCCCATCCATTCTGAGGATCGGCAAAGGCCACCGCATAGAACGTCAGATTGTTCATCTGCTGCATGGTCCAGTTTGCGCCGCCATCGTTGCTCCACAGCAGCGTGCCATGGTCGCCCACCACCGACACCTCGGTCGGGGTGACTGCGGCCACCGACAGCAATTGCACCTTGGCCGGGCTGTGTTGCACGACCCAGGTATCGCCACCATCGCTCGTATGCATGATCAGTCCGAGCTCGCCCACGATCCATCCGCTCTTGCCATCAGGCGCGAAGTTGATCGAGTAGAGGTCGATGTCCTGATGCATCTGACCGCCCGGACGGTCTTCGTTGAGCCGGCGGCGTGACCAGGTTCGCCCACCGTCGTGCGAGGTCAAAAGCAAGCCCGCGCTGCCAACCACATAGCAGTCGCTCGAGCCCGGTTTAATGGCGACGCCGAAAAGTTCCTCCCACGGCCTGATCACGAGGCTGCTGGGTTTAATTGGAGGCAGCGGCGGTTCACAGCCGACCAGGAGCACGAGAGCGAAAGCGACCGCGGCTAAACTTGTTAGAATCCTGAATTGTCTTATTCTCACAGTTTTATTGAGCCTATTTACGTTTTATCTCACATTTCGGATTCAGAGCCGATCTCGATATACCTGCGGCAATTTCATTTCGCCACAGGTCTTCTCTCCCCCATCATGACCTCGCAGCTGACTTATGTTACTGGCCGATTAAAGCGCAGACCTTCGCTACCTTAAAATTCGCCTTATGGCAAGCCACTAGGCATTTTCATTATATAATTTGCGGATCTTCGCCTGCGTCAAACTGTCTGTCTCCCCCGTCCCCATGAGATGTCCCGGCGGTTGGTTCAGGCGTGTGGAATATTTAGAAACCGCAAGGCGTTAGACCCTCGCATAGCCGCAAGCTCGGCGATCTCGAAACCGCCGGCTTGCTCCGCCCGGTCGATAATCGCTCCCGGCGGAATTTCGCGCGCATCGAACGGATAATCCGTTCCTACCATCAATTTCTCAGCGCCCAGGCGAGCTTTAAGCAACCGTAGATTATCAACGTCGTAAGTTAAGGTGTCGGCCCAAAACGAGCGTACAATCTCGAGCGGGCTGTGCGGCAGCCTGGATTTGGCAATCGTCGTATGCGCCCAGAAGTAGTCCATGCGCGGCACGGTCCAGCACAAGGCTCCGCCGCCATGGGCAAGACAAATTCTGAGATTCGGGATTTCCGACATCACACCGCCGAGAATCAGCGTGGCCGCAGCGAAAGTGGTTTCGCCCGGCATTCCGACCGTCTGATAAAGTCCGGGCAGGGCTGCGCGCTTATGCCGCTCCGGCACCGACCAGGGCTCGTTGGTGGGATGAACAAAGATCGGGCAGTTCAGATCGGCCGCGGTCTTGAAGAATGAGCGTAGTTCCGGGACATGAAAGCCCTTGCCGTCGACCGACGCGCCGAGCTCGATTCCCGCCAGCTTCAATTCCTTTCGCACCCGAATCAGCTCGCGCGTGGCAGCCTCGGGATCTTGCATCGGCACGGTACCGAGGCCAACGAAACGGCGCGGATGTTCGCTAACCATCCGCGCAATCAAATCATTCTGATAACGAGACAACTCGGCGCACGCTGCGGCATCGCCCCAGTATCCGAAGGTGATCGGGGTTGGCGATAATACCTGGATATCGACGCCTTCACGATCCATATCCTCGAGCCGGCGCGACAGATCCCACGCTTCGCTGCCGATCTTCCGGTAAGCGGAGCCGCCAACCACTATCTGTGCGGAGGAGCCGCCTTCTTTCTCCAATCGCGGCCAGCGCTCATCGCGATAGCGCTCCGCCATTGGTGGCAACTTTTCGGGAAAGATGTGAGTATGAAAATCGACCCGTACGGCCTTACCCTCAGGCATTGAAGCGACAGCTCCCGTCCCACCGTGCAATTAAAAATTCCCTGACGCCAGCTTCAGCCGATCTCATTTGCCGGTTTCCACCCTGGCGCCGTCACCTTGACGCACTCCAAGCGCGCTGAGCGCCTGAGCCTCTCCCATCGGATGGGCGCCGCCGTTGATCCGGCTTGCGGCCGGCTGCGACAAGGGCTGCACTCCCTGCGAAAGACTGATTTCGGCCGTCCCCTTGCCAAAACCGGGACCGACCAGACGCCACATATCGAGGGTTTCCGGCATTGCGGGCAGCACTCGCGGCCGATGGGCTTCGTCAAGAATCTGCCCGTGTTCCCAGCAATATTCCACCGTCAAATTGTTGGCTTCATCGCGGAAGTAAATTGCGATCGAGCCCGACGGCGCATGTTTCAGAAGATCGTTTCGGAACGGCACATTGAGCGCCATCACATTGGCTCTTGCTCTCATCAGATCGTCGAGCGTCGGGACCAGGATGCACATGTGATCGACCTGCGTACGGGTGCCGCCGGTGCCGAACACCCCAATCGAATGATGATATTTATCGCCGCAGCGCATAAACGCGGCGGTACGTTCCACCCAATCGGAAATCTGAAAGCCGAGCAGATCGGTGTAAAAGGGAACCGATTTACTCGCATCTTTTTCCAGCAGCACCGTATGCAGCAACTTCGACATATGCACACGATGCGCATAGGTCGGCGCCATCGGCATGGTTACCATATCGGTGAAAAGCTCGATCATGATGCCATCGGGATCGCGAAATCGAATATATTGATCGACCCGCTCACGGCCCAACGTTCCGCTGCCGGCGCGTTCGACCTCGACTCCCGCGGCCTTGAGCCGCTTCTCCATCGCTTCCAGATCGCGTTCGTTTTCCATCTCGAACGCAACCCGGTTCACGCCTGGGGTCGTGCTTTGCCGCAGCACCAGCCAGTGATGCTGAATGCCGCCGGTCAAATAAGCGCAGCCTTCGCGCTCTTCAGTAACATCGAGATGGACGACATCCTGATAGAACCGAACCGAGGATTCGAGGTCGGCGACATCAAGCGCCAAATATCCTAATTGCCGTGGCTGTAACATGGAAATCTCCTTACTTCGTGAAGATCCTCGATGGGTCCCGGATCGCCCTTTCCGCTTAGCACGTACCCCGGCAACCCTGCAACCTTTAGATCATTGCCCAAAGCGATCATTACCAAAGATCACTAAGAAATCTGCCCCATGATCGCTGCAACAGTCACCCTTATTTTTCCGGGGGGCCAACCAGAATCGTGTCGCCCTCGATTCTCACCGCATAGGCCGCGACCGGTTCCTTGCACGGCTCGGCAGTCGGTTCGCCGGTTTTGAGATCGAACGAGCCATCGTGCAACGGACACAGCACTTCGCAACTTTCGGTAAGTAATTCGCCCTGATCCAGCCATCCGCCCTGATGGCTGCACAAATTGTTGATCGCGTAATAATCGCCATCGACGCATGCGATCAGAATGTCCTCATTTTCCGCTTTGACACTTAGCATCGTGCCTTCGGGAACTTGGCTTTTTTTGGCTGCTTCAACGAACTTGGTTAGCATCACTTCAATCCTACTGTGAGATAAATCCGCTATCCAGTCAGACTTTGGGCGGCGCTGTTAGAAAGGATAGGTCGCGCCACCCGTGACTGGTAAAACCTGCCCGGTGATATAAGAAGCGTCATCAGATGCCAAAAACGCGATTGCCGCAGCTTGTTCCTCGGCCCGCGCTTTACGGCCCATCGGCACTTCCTGTTTCACCGATTCTCCGACTCCAAACACGCCCTTGCCGCCGAAAAAGCGATCACGTTCCAACACTTCCTCGGGCGGTAGATCGGGGGCCGCGACTCCCACCCCATAATCGCGGGGAATTACGCGATCGTCGGCGTCGGTTCCATGAGGCGCGACTACGTTGACGCGGATTCCATACCGCGCCGTCTCTTTCGCCAGCGAGGTGGTCAGAGCAATGACGCCGCCTTTAGCGGCCGCATATGGCACCCTGTATCTGCTGACGACTGCGGAAGTGGCGAGATTGACGATCGCACCCGAGCGCTGCTCGATCATGTACGGCAATACTGACCAGCACAGCCACATGGGAGCCCAGAATGATCGATGGATTTCTTCTTCGATCTGCTCCGGCCGATAGTACTGAAAGGATTGCGCCCAGATAGTGCCGCCCACGATAACCGCGAGTACATCGATATGGCCGAACAGCTCTTTGGTGCGCGCCATCAGCGCCTCGCATTGCTTGCGATCGCGCAAATCACCAACGAAAGACTCGGCGCGAACCCCGGCCGCGGTAAGCTCCGCCACCACCGCGGAAGCCGCCGCCTCGACGATATCGGCCACCATCACAATCGCCCCTTCTTCGCCAAAACGGCGCGCCGACGCCCGCCCGATGCCCTGGCCCGCGCCCGCCACGATCACCACCTTGTCGCGGAAACGGCGTGCGCCGCAGGCCAATCGATCCAGCACCGGCCTTGATTCCCGATCCTCAGAGGCTGCCATTGTCGTCGACCTGACGGACTAAATTTCCATCACGATGGCTTTAGGCTCGGTACAGAATTCGCGCGAATATGAGCCGCCTTCACGACCCACTCCAGAATCGCCCACCCCGCCGAACGGCGCGCGCAGATCGCGGATGAAGAAGCAGTTCACCCACACCGTGCCGGCGTGCAACGCGGCAGCCGCGCGATGGGCGCGGCGCAGGTTTTCGGTAAACACCATCGCATTGAGGCCATAAACCGTGTCGTTCGCCAGCTTGATGCCTTCTTCCTCGCTCGAAAACCGATTCACCATCACCACCGGCCCGAAGATCTCTTCGCGGCAGGCGCGCGAGTTGAGCGGTGGATTGAGCACCACCGTCGGCTTTACCGACCAGCCTTCACCGATCCCCCCGGTCACGATTTCGCCGCCGTCTTTGGCGATCGCGTCGAAGTAGCTCGAAACTTTCTTAAAATGAGTCTCCGACGAAAGCGGACCGACCTGGGTCTTCGCCTCCATCGGATCGCCGATTACCATCTGTTTGGCGGCGCCGACAAATTTGTCGACGAAAGCGTCAAAAATCTTATCCTGCACAAAGAGCCGGCTGCCGGCCAGGCAAACCTGACCCGCATTCGAGAAGATCGCGCGGATCGACCATGGCACCGCCTGATTCAGGTCGGCATCCTCGAACACCAGGTTGGCGCCCTTGCCGCCCAGCTCGAAGCTGACCGGGATCAGGTTTGCCGCAGCCGCGCGCGCAATCGCGCGTCCGGTGCCGGATTCGCCCGTGAACGTAATCCGATCGACTTGGGGTGACTCGGTCAAAAACTGTCCCACCGATTCCGGACCGAAGCCCTGCACGACGTTGAGCACCCCCGGCGGCATTCCCGCCTCGAGCGCCAGCTTCGCCATGATCGAAGCGGAGCTGGGGGTGTCCTCGGCCGGCTTGAGCACCACCGTGTTGCCCCACGACAGCGGCGGCGCGATCTTCCAGGTCTCGAGCATCAGGGGGAAATTCCATGGCGCGATCGCCACCACCACGCCGGCCGGTTCGTAACGGGTATACATGTGATGGCCGGTGTCGGAGGGGAAGCTTTCGGCCGAAGCCAGCTTGGCGAAGTCGGCAAAAAAACGGAAATTGTGCGCCGAGCGAGGCACATCGGCGACCTTCATATCGGTGACCGGCTTACCCATATCGCGGGAATCAGCCTCGGCCAGCTCGTCAACCTGACGCTCCATCAAATCCGCCAGCTTATGGAGTATTTTCGCTCGGGCCTGATAGCCCATCCGCGGCCATGGACCTTCGTCAAAGGCGCGCCGGGCTGCCGTGATTGCGCGCTCGGCATCCATTCGCGATCCCAGCGCCACTTCCGCCCACGGCTTACGGGTGTAGGGATTAATACTCTCGAAACGCTTGCCGTCGAGCGATTCCACCTCGCGGCCATCGATCACATGCGGAACGAATTTCATCGTCGCCAACCTGCCTCAGAAATCTACTCTTATGGATGTGGAACTCTGCTGATTGAGGGACGTCGAGCACTGACACGAACCCGGACGGTTGTTCAGGCCACCTTGGTTTTGGCCGACGCAGCGCGACGCTCCGCGATCGTGATACCGCCCTCGGCCCAGCTCGTGGCGGGCAACTCGCGGATAATTACTGAGATTGACTCGCGGGGCACGTTCAGGGTGGTTTCGACCGCCGCAGTCATCGCTTCGTGCAACGACCGAATCTGCTGTGGCGTCCGTCCTTCGATCATCGATACTTCGACCAGCGGCATTCTCACTCTCCTCGTTTGATACTGACGGTTCCGAGCCTGGTGAACTCCGCGGTAACCTGGGCGCCGGGCTTGATCGGGTAGGCGTCGGTCATGCCGCCGGTCATGATTATCCAGCCCGCCTCAATCGCCTGACCGCGATCGGCCAGAAAATTAGCGGCCCATGCGATCGCTTCCGCCGGATGGCCCATCACCGCCTCGCCGGTGGCGGCCGCCACCTGCTGGCCGTCGATCTTGAGCACGCAGGCCTCTTTGACCAGATCGATCTGGCTGGCCGCAATTACGCTCTTGCCGAGCACGAACCGTCCCGAGGAGGCGTTATCCGCGACTACATCCTGGAGGGTGAACTTGAAGTTCTCGTAGCGGCTGTCGAGTATCTCGATACCGCAGCGCACGTCCCCGAGCGCATCGATCACGTCCGCCGCGGTCGCGCCGGGCCCCTGCAACCGCTTGCGCATGGTCACCACGATTTCGGGTTCCACGCGGGGGTTAGCCACCGCGCCGGAAGGAATCACGCCCTCGGAAATCTGCAGCTTATCGGTCAGCCACGCGGTGGAGGGCGATCCCACCTTCATCTGCACCTGCTTGGCCTTGGAGGTGAGACCCAGCTTGATTCCGATCAGCTTTTCGCCACGCGCGACACGCATCCGCAGCGCCTCGGCCTGCACCGCGTAGGCTTCGTCCACCGTCATTTCGGGCCAGCGCTTGGTTAGTTGATCGCAGGTCCGTTTGGCGTCCTCGGCGGCGAGCAGAAAGGCCGCCGCCGAGGCTATATCAATACCAGATGAATTGCTCATAATTCCGATGCCGACCTATCCTTGACGCAACCTGCCCTTACGAGGCCGCGGTATACTCATCGCGGAAGGCTTCGTTGATGACACCTGTGGGATAGAAAATCGCCCGCCCGATATTCTCCTCGCTCCACTCCGTGATCGGCATGTCGCGGTTGGCGAAATAGCCCATGCCGGCGAAGGTCTCATTGCGATTTCCCGAGGGATCGAAGAAATAAACCGTCCGTCCACGGGTAATCCCATGCCGGGTCGGTCCCTGATCGATTCGCGTGCGATTCTTGGCCATGATATCGCTCGCGCGCCCCACTTCCTCCCAGCTTTCGAGAAAGTACGCCATATGATGGAAGCCGTTGCGATTACCGCCGACGAAAGCCAGATCGTGCGGCTTGCTCGAACAGGATAGGAAGGACAGGCCCAACGCCTTCTTCTCCGGTCCGCCGACCAGACGCTCGGTCATGTAGAAGTCGAGGCATTTCATGGCGAAGTCGGTGCACTCGGCCACCTTGTTGATTTTGCGAACCGGATCGACTTCGCACATCAGCAGGCAGTGATCCAGATGCATCACGCCACAGCCGTGAACATCGTCGGGCCACGGATCGGGATCGTTCGAGCCGGTGTTCTTGCCGACAAATTCCTTTTCGCTGTACAGCACCATTTTGGTGGTGTTGGGTAGCGTGAAACGGATAGCGCGCCCGACGAAGGGAATTTCGCCGGCCTTCAGCGGCTCGACCGGCAGCCCATAAGCGGTAATCCGCTTGCTGAAGGCGTCAAGATCGGAATCCTTTTCGACCTTGTACGCAATATGGTTTGCGCCTGGCTCCTTGGCCGGCGTGATCATCAGGCTGTACTTGTCCCATTCGTCCCAGCACTTGTAATAAGTGGTGCCGTCGGCGTCGCGATGGGTCTCGTACAGACCGACCATCTTCTCGTAGTGTTTGCGGGATTTTTCCATGTCGCCCGTAACCCGCAGGGAAATATGACCGATTCGCATCACCCCCATACTCTTCTCTCCTTCCAATGATTTCTCATCGATACCGATTTTGTGGGATCGCCGTGTCGTACGGGCGGTGATTACTCTCGCACTTGCGAAAAAATTCGCCCGAATAGTCCGTTACTCATACTTCTACTTAACCCCGCAAGCGGTCAAGACCATTGCTATGGGAACGCCGCCGCCATTTCCTCCGAACACAGAAAAACTGCCGCGCATAAGACGCCGGGGATCGTCCGGAGCCGTGAAAAAGCTCACAGCGGGGTCCAGCCGAACTCCGGAATCATCTGATCGAGCGTCAGGCTGAGCATCGCATAGGCTGCGGCATGCATCGCCTGGGTATCCACCTGATTGAGCGAAAAGCCGGTTGCGACACTGACCTGGACCGGGCCATTTACGTAGGCCACGCCGGGCAAAATTCGCAAATCGGGCTGCGTCGCGCCGCGGCCGCCCTTTATATATTGATCATAGGTGAATTCGGCGAATGGACTCAGATCGCGAATCGGCGCGGGGAGGCCAATATCGCGTACGTAATCGCTCAGGTAGGAAAGCTGATATGAGATTACCGCGTCCGATATCACCTGATTTGATTGCGTGCCGCCGGTTCTCATCAGGTCTTCCATATCGCCCTGAATCGCGAACGGTTTCAGGTAGCGAAGGACCGCGGAATCGGGAATATCGCCCATCCCCTTGGAAAACATAAAGATGGGCCCGCCGAACGTATGCGTGCTGGCGCCGGCGGACGGATTTCCCGCGCCGAAGAACATATCCGTGCCCATCGCCAGCCGTACTTCATGCGCCGCCGACTCGAAAAACGCATATTTTGTCAGCACTTCCAAATCCTGGAACCCGCTCAACAACTGAGACGTGATCCGGCGTTGGCGATGGCGTCCGATACGCGTGACGGTCGCCAGCGAACACGCCCGATGGGCCTGGCACGATGGATCATTCCATCCGCTGCCGAGTTCGATACTGAAATTGCGGCTGAGTTGCTTTTCGAACGATCCGGAAACTGAAAGCAAGCTGCCGTGGGCCAGCTTGACCCATTGCGGAATCATATCCAGTTCATTGCTGGGATTGGCGTCTTCGGCGACCAGCGGCTCGATAAAATTGCGGCGGCCAACCTGCGCCTGCGCCGCTTCCGGCATGATCGCAAGCGCCAGGCATAAGCAGATTGCCGTTGCCGCGATCAGCCGCATCGCGTGCCCGGCGGCGCATCGCCGCGGCGGATCGTGATCACCGCGCAGACGCCATCGTCGCCGGCCTCACCTGCCGCATCGGCGAGCGCGGCCGTGATGCCGATTCGGCGGGCGTGATGCCGATTCGGCGGGATCGATCCGGCGCGCCGTCACGATCATGCGCTTGCCGAACAACATCGCGGGCGAATGCATATGCTCGATGATCTGATCGGTAACCGTGGCGGGCGCCACCGGATATCCCTTCCGGCGGCCGTTGCGGGCTGCGGTCCGCACCGAGTAGCGCGAAGCCGCCCACAGCAGCGGTGCGCACGGACTCATCGCGATTGAAGTCGGGCTATAGCTATCGGTATGTACCGCGAGATCGTCGAATCCGGCCAGCCGTAACAGGTAGCGCAGGCGGAAATAATCGATCATGAAAACGTGTCCGTGGTACAGATGCACCCCGCGGCTGGTGCGCAGGGTCTGAACTTCGTTGACCAGCCCGCGCTTGAGATTGCGCTGGCCGGTCAGCAGGTAACTCAGCCGCGCCGACAGATGCATCAGATTGGGCGTGGTGATCACCGCCATGCCGCCGGGACGCAGCACGCGCGCGCATTCGCGCACGAAGCCAACCTGATTCTCCAGGTGCTCGATACCTTCGCGCGACAATATGTAATCGAAGCTGGCGTCCGCGAAAGGCAGGGTCTGGTTGGCGTCGGCCTGCACCCACGCCAGCGGCGCGATCCGGTTCGCCGGTGGCATCAGATCGGCCGAGACCACGGTATAACCGAGCTCGCGCAGAGCTTGCGAGTAACCGCCCGCGCCGGACGGAATATCGAGCAGAGATCCCGGACGCATCGCGGCGAACAGTTTTCGTTTTCTAAATCCCGATCTGACCACAACATCCATAATAAAAAAGAGCCGCAGCCTTCAATGCCGCGGCTCCAATCCGATTATCCGCCAAACCGGTTCAGTCGAGCACCAGCTTCGCCACCGTCTCGCGATGGACCGGCGCATTGCCGAAATTCGACTCATCCGCGATCGCGCGGCGATGGTACAAATGCATGTCGTGCTCCCAGGTGAAGCCGATTCCGCCATGCACCTGGATCGCCTCGCTGGTGACGTTCTTGGCCATGTCGGAGGCGTAGGCCTTGGCCATCGCGGTGGCCGAGGCGGCTTCCGGCGCGCGCTGATCCACGGTCCAGGCGGCATAATACGCCAGCGAGCGGGAATTCTCGACCGCTACCATCATATCGACGCACTTGTGCTTGATAGCCTGGAAAGCGCCGATCGGCTTGCCGAACTGGACCCGGGTTTTGGCATATTCGACCGAGAGATCGAGCGCCTTTTGCGCGGTGCCGGCCATCTCGACCGACAGCGCGGTGGCGCCAATTTCAAGCAGGCGCGTCAGCAGTGGGCCGCCTTCGTTCTCCGCGCCGAGGATATTGGCGGCCGGCACTTCGACACCGTCGAACTTCACGTGGCATAGCCGCCGCGTCATATCGACGGTCTTGAGCGGCGTGATTGTAACACCCGGGTCTCGCGCACCGACACAAAAAATGGTGATACCGCGATCGCCGCCGCCGGATCCGGTTCGCGTCGCGACTGCGATTCCATCGGCCACGTGAGCATCGGGAACGAACATCTTTTCGCCGGAAAGTATCCAGTTCGATCCTTTTTTCGCCGCCTTCATCTCGACGCCCGCCGGATCGAACCGTCCGGACATCTCGGCCACCGCCAGCGTGCCGATAAATTCGCCCGCCGCCATCTTCGGCAGAAATTCTTTTTTCATCGCCTCGGAGCCGCCTTCAACCATCGCCGAGGCGCCGAGAATCGAGGCGGTGAAGAATGGTCCCGGCAGTAATGCTTTACCGGCTTCCTCGAGGACCACCGTCATATCGAGGAAGGTTCCGCCCTGTCCGCCGTAGTTTTCGGGGATCAGCAGGCCCGGCCATCCGAGTTCCGACAACTTCTTCCAGAAGACCGGATCATGCGCGCTGTCATCGGCCATCATCCGGCGCACGAAGGTGGTGGGACAATTGTCCGCGAGAAAGCGCCGCGCCGCATCGCGCAGCATCTCTTGTTCTTCGGAAAAGCCGAAATCCAATTTAATTCCCTCCGTAGCTGCGGCCACCGGCGTAGGCCGGTCAGAAAGCCTTGGTAGCACTAATGGTTTTCAACACGCAAGTTTCGTGGAACTTGGGCGCAGCCGGTGGCGCAGCGCGAGGCTAATTCAGCATCCGGTGGCGCTCGGAGAGCATCGCGAGGACACCTGAATATTGCAGCATCCCGGGCAACGGCCCGGCCGGTCCAATTTCGAAGCCGGTAAAGAAACCGATCACCGGTACCGGACCAAAATGCCGTCGGATGTAAGCCGAATCGTGTCCCGGAAGCTGATACAGCCCGCTGCCGCGCGAAACGCAATCGAAGTAGAACCCGAAGCTTGGCGGGATCGCTGAACGCCCGCTCATTTCATCGAGCGTGAGCTTCAGGTCATTGCGGGCGCGTTCAGCATCGCGCAGCGCGAAGCCCACCAGATCGCCAACTTGCGGCCGATGGCTCACCGCGAGCATGCCATGCTCCGGGCTCGCGCCGATCACGTTGCGCAGGAAATAGTTGCCGCGCTCCAGCCGCTCCGCGTTGGCATCGTGCGGCACCGCGAGAAACACGAAGGCCATCGCCCGGCGCATATCTTCCGCCAGCGGTCCCACGGTTTCGGCGAACACCTTGAACGCGGGACGGCCATCGAGTCCGGCGAGCACATTGTCGCGCACCGCGGTCACACGATGACCCCGGCCGAGCGGAACGCAGGCGATCGAAGCGCCGAGATTCAGATCGAAATCGCCGCTGAGGATCATCCCCGCGACTGCGTTCGAGCTAACCGTATCGCCACAAAAAACGAAGGTCTCGCCGACTGTGCCGTCTTCGGTAGCGCCCCCGCCCACTACCGTGACCTCGGGCGACAACTGACGATTGAGCGCGGCGAGCAGCGCTCCCGGCTCGAGATTATAAGTGTCGGCGAACAGGCACAGCAGCTTGCTGGAGCCGCTCGATCGATTTACCGCAGCGGCGATTTCGTTTGCGGTTTCAGTTGCCCGCCCGCGCGTGGAGGGGACAAACAACCGCCTCGCCGTAATATCTCCGCCGCCGATCACCAGCACCGCCACGGCGGGTCCGGACTCGATCTCATGCTCCGCCGCAATCACTCCGATCGCGCTGCATCCCACCACCTCATCGGTGCCGGCGGTCTCCCTCACGATCCGCATGATCGGATGGAAGGCCGCACCATGCGCAGTAGTGGCGAAACAGATCGCCGCCTCGGCCCTGGTTAGGCCTGCGGCCCTAAGCGCGGCCGCAGTCGCCTCGCCGGCCGCATTATGGGGATTGTTCGCGGTTGAATGTCCGACGCCCGCGCGGATCATTGTTAGACCTCTTCACCAGCACTCTGGTTCATAAGCCGTTTCGCGAAGCTAGCTTCCTTCCCGTCCACCCAGAATCTCCAGCAGATCGACCATCCGTTCAATCCCTCCCTGAAGATTCTTGACCGCAATGCGCTCATTGACCCCATGCACCTCGTGCATCTCGGCCGGAGCGATCTCAAGCGGGATGAAGCCGTAGGCCACGATGCCTTTCTGGCGAAAGTAATGGCTATCGGTAAAACCATCGAGCAGCCGCGGCACCGCCGGCGCCTGATCGAAACGGTGGCCAACCATCCGGATTGCATTCATCAAAAGCGATTTCTGCGGCGATGAAACCGGTGGAAAATTCAGCAGCACATCGCTCTTGATGGACTTGTCGTTGATCACCTTGCGAATCGAGGCCAGGAACTCCTTGCTGTCGCTGCCGGGCAACAGGCGGCAATCGACTTCGGCATACGCGGTGGCCGGGATGGTATTGGTCTTGTCGCTGGCGCCCAGCACGGTGGGTGTGATGGTGTCGCGTACCTGTGCATTCTGGGACGGCGACTCGACGAAGTTTCGTGCGAAGGCCGGATCATCGCGCAGGGCTTTGGCGAGGTCGTTGAATTGAGCCGGCGCGTCGCCCAGCGTGGCAAGCTCGTGGAAGTAATCGCGCACCGGATTTATCACCCGTATCTGGGTGCGATAGGTATCGAGGCGATCGAGCGCCGCAATCAGCCGCGTGACCGAAGTCCTGGCGGGCGGCACCGCCGCGTGACCGGGCGCACCGCTGGCCGTCAGCCGGATCCAGAGCGGGGTTTTTTCGGTGACGGAAACCGTGTACAGCTTGCGCCCTTTCTCGATCTGAATGCCGCCGCCCTCGTTCAACAGGTAGCCCGCGTCCGAATACAGTTCCGGCTTGTGATCGATCACCCAGCCCGCTCCCGCCGCGCCACCGACCTCTTCACCGGCGGTGGCCAGAAACAACACGTCGCGATTGAGCAACACCCCCATCCGCTTGATCGCCAGCATCGCCATCAACTCGACCACGGCCGGACCTTTATCGTCGAGCGCACCGCGTCCCCAGATCTCGCCATTTTTGAGGGTCCCTGAAAACGGCGGCACCTGCCATTCCCTGGGATTGGCCGGCACTACATCCATATGGCTGAGCAGAATGATCGACTTGGTATGGTGGCCGATCCCGTGCAGACGGGCGGCGAGGATCGCACGTCCGGGCGACGACTCCCAGATGGTCGCCGGAATGCCTTCCGCCAGAAATTTCTCGCGCAGCATTTTGGCGGCTGGTAGTTCATTGCCCGGCGGATCGGTGGTGTTGATCCGAATGTAATTGGCCAGCAGCCCACTGGCCTCCTGCGTGAGCTTATCCCAATCGATCGGCACTTTCGGCGGCGTCGGCTTGAGCGTATGACGGCGGATCGGCCTGGCCAGTGCCGGCGGCGTGACGGCGCCAGGCAGCATCAGGGCCATCAGCATGACGATCGCGACCGGCAGGCTGATTGCCCATCGCATTCGCCGCGTCTGAAACCAACAAATTTGTTTTGAGTTCACTGGGATTGTTCGGAAGCTTTGTACCGCATGCTAGATCTCATCCGCAATGCGCCGACCGATCGCGAGCACCGGTAGCACCGGTTTGCCGATGCCGCCGGCAGCCACTGCGCCATCGCTTACCAGCCGTACCATCGGACGCGCGCTGACGATACTGCGGCGTGAGTCGGCGGGTTGGAACGCTCCGATTCTGAGCCTGGTGGCGGCCGAACGCGACGATCCATTTTTAACCCTCATCGGTTGTATCCTGAGTCTGCGCACCCGCGATGAAACCACCGCGGTGGTCGCGCAGCGCCTGTTCAGCCACGCCGCGACGCCGCAAGCGATCCTCGATCTCAAGCCGGACGATCTCACCCGGCTAATCTATCCGGTTGGATTTTATCGCACCAAGACCGGGGTGATCCGCCAGATTTGCGCCGACTTGATCACGCGCTTCGAGGGCCGCGTCCCTGACCGTATTGACCAATTGATCACGCTCAAGGGGGTTGGCCGCAAGACCGCGAATCTGGTGGTTACCGAGGCTTTTCGCAAACCCGGCATCTGCGTCGACACCCACGTTCATCGAATCTCCAACCGCTGGGGTCTGGTCCGCACGCGCTCGCCGGACGAGACCGAAGTGGCGCTCAGGAAAGTTTTGCCGCGCAGGTATTGGCTCGAATACAATCGAATCCTGGTCGCCTTCGGCCAGACTTTGTGCCATCCGCTGTCGCCGCGATGCTCGGCGTGCCCGGTCGCGCATCTTTGTCCGCGTATCGGCGTTGGACGTTCACGTTGATCACACCCTATGGTGGCGCCTGAACCTCGATCGATAGCTGAAATACCGGGAGGACCGTAGCTGTGAATGCAGAAGTCGGATTTATCGGATTGGGCAACATGGGATTACCGATGGCCGCGGCGCTGCTCGAGGCCGGCCTGACGGTGACGGTGTTTAATCGCACCGCCGCCAAAGCCGAACCGCTGCTGGTTAAAGGCGCGAAGCGCGCCGCCAGCGCCGCCGAAGCGGCCACGGCCGGGGGAATCGTCGTGACCATGGTCGCCGACGATACGGCGCTCGAAAGTCTGACGATTGGCGATCATGGGCTGGCTGCGCGCCTGGGCAAAGGCGGCATCCACCTCTCGATGAGCACGGTCTCGCCCTCCATCTCAAGAAAGCTCGCGGAGTATCACGCGCAGCGCGGCAGCACTTATGTTGCTGCGCCGGTCTTTGGACGGCCGGAACGGGCGCAGGCGCATCAACTCTGGATCGTGATCTCGGGCGCACCCGCAGCCAAAGCTCGAGTGCGGCCGCTACTCGACGCGATGGGCCGGCAGACTTTCGACCTGGGCGAAGATCCCGGCGCGGCCAACGTGCTTAAACTGGTCGGCAACTTCATGATCGTCAGCGCGATAGAGGCGATTTCGGAGGGTCTCGCGCTGGCCGAAAAAAGCGGGCTCGATCGCGCCGCCGTCGCCGCAATGCTATCCAGCACCCTGCTCGCCTGCCCGCTTTATCAGGGCTATTTCAACACTATTGTCAAACGCGCTTTCGAGCCGGCCGGGTTCAAAATGCAACTAGGGCTGAAAGATGTCGAGCTGGTGCTGCGACTCGGCTCGGAAACCCGCGTACCGGTGCCGATGGCGAGCATGGTGCGCGATCGGGCGCTCGCCAACCTGGCGCGTGGCCGGGCCGATCTGGACTGGTCGGCGATCGCGCTGGGCGCGCTCGAAGATGCCGGGATTAAAATTTCCTAACGGATCGAACAGCGGAATCAGCCGCCGTGCAAAAGACGCGAATCTGGGCTGCCCTGGCAACGGCCCTGGTGTGTGTTTTGATCGCCAGCCGCGCCGGAGCAATCGGCTTTTACGAATTACAGCTGTACTACGTCGATACCGTGCCGCAATATCACTTGATGGTCGAGCTGCATTCCATCTCGGTGATCAGCGCCAATGGGGCGCTGGCTCATCAGAAATTGCCGGTCTACCAGATTCACAACACCACCGAATTCACCTACGGACTTTTACCATGGCTCGAAGTCGGCCAGTACCTCGCCACCGCGCGGTTCAATACCGGCGCGTACCAGTATGCGGGCGCACGCACCAAGGTCCATTTTGGAATTCCGCAAACCGAGAGCTGGCCGATTTCGTTCGGGATGAACGTCGAGCTGGATTACATGAGCAGCACCGCGGATCCAAATCCCTTGAGCCTCGACGTGATGCCGATCGCACAGGCCGTGTGGGGTAAATGGACCGTGGTCGGCAACTTCGCTTTGTCCAAGCCGTTCAATGGGCCCGGCAACAAGAATATCGATTTCCAACCCGCAGGTGGAATCAGTTACCGTCTGCTCGATTGGCTGGAGCCGGGCCTCGAATACTTTGGCGATCTCGGACCGATGACGCCGTTTGCCCGTCTGCCATATCAGGAGCAGTTCATCACCCCAAGCATCAACCTGCTGCTCAATCCGCGGTTGGAGTTCAATGCCGGCGTGGGCTTCGGTTTGACCCGCGGATCGAACGGCACCTTTGTCAAAAGCACCGTGGGCTGGCTTTTTTGATTAAGAGAATATTTTGAAGTTGCGCCAGCATGGGGCCTTAACTATGGTTTTTAAGTAGACCGGTTTTTAAGTAGATCTCGGCGCTTGGAGTGATCTGTACTAATGTGGTCCTCTTCGCAAAATCAGCGGAGCGAGGAAAAACTTCGGCTTATTTTGGGGCAACTCGCTTCGGTCCGCGTACGGCTTAATGGACTGGCCCTGCAAGCGGGTTTGTTCAGTTCGCTCGCATTGTTGCTGATCACCAGCGCAACGATCGTTTTCGCGGCCTATTTTCTGATGCCGGTCGCATTTCTCGCGGTATCCGCCGCCGTCACGATCGGATGTCTCGCCGGGCTCTTTTTCGCGCTCCGAAACTGCTGGCGGAATCAGCGCAGCGCGGAACATGCCGCCGCCCTGGCCGATGAACGCGCCGGAATGAAGGGCCGCCTGCTCACGCTTGCGGCGCTGCAGGATCAGCCGAATCGCTCTGCGCTGTGGCCTTATCTGGTCGAAGACGCGATGCTGCGGCGGGATGAATTTACCCCCGCGCGAATCGAGCGCCAACGGATCTCACGCTGGATTTTCCCCCTGCTCGCTTCGATGATTCTGGCGCTTTCGATCGCTCCACTTTTATCGCACCGGCGCGGGCCGCTGATGCTCGCCAGCGCGAACCATCAGCCGCTTACTCTCAACCTGCGCGATTTGAATCTCGACTCCTCCGATCATCATGCCAGCGGCAATGCGCGATTAACCGGCGACCCTGCCACCTTACGCAAGCTGGCTCAGATGATGGCCGCGGCGCGGCGACGGGAGCAAAATCGTAACCTGCTGTCGAAAATGATGAAATCGGCTCATTCTTTAGCCGGTAATCTGCAGGATCGCATCACGGGGCGGCAAAATCCGCCGCCGATGGACTTACGGCTCGCCGACAACGGCGGTCATGATCAGAACTCAGCACCACCGGAAGATTCCAATCCACCTCCGTCGGCCTCGAATGGGCCCAAGTCCGGCGATGCCGGCAACCCGCAAGACGCTCCGAAAACGCCCGCCACGGTTCCCGAAAATGAGCAGCAATCCAGCACTCCCGGTTCGCTCGCGATGCAGACTCCACCGAGTCTACCGCGCGCGGGGCAACCCCAAAGCGGGACCAATGCTCGTCAATCCGCCAATCAACAACGCAGCGGCGGCAACGACTCCGGCGGCGCCTCTCATGGCGGCGGCACCGATCCTCAAGGTCTCTACGGGCAGCCCGATCGAGAACAGAAAAACGATGGCAATTTCCAGATCGCAATCAACGCGAATCCCGGTCAATCCGGTCATGCGGGAAACCATTCCTATCCACCCAAAATCAACGCGCCGCTCAATCCGGACCAGCATCCGGACGAGCCGGTCGGCCGAGCGGCCGTGCCGGCCGCGGAACGCAGCACTATCAGGCGGATATTCGATCGATGAACGCAGCGCAGATTGAAACCCCGACGGTAGCGGATTTCGCGCGGACCTTCCGCCGCATTCAAGGCGAAATTCACAAAGTCATCGTCGGTCACGAACTGGCGGTCGAAGGACTGCTCAGCGCGTTGTTCGCCGGCGGCCACGTGCTGATTGAAGGTGTTCCCGGCACCGGCAAGACCACGCTGGTCAAAGTGCTCGGCACCGCACTTAACCTGAGTTTCAACCGGATACAGTTCACGGTCGATCTGATGCCGGCGGATATCACCGGCACGCGGATTATTTTGACCGGCGAGGACAACCGCCGCGAATTCAGTTTCCAGTCCGGCCCGATTTTTTGCCATATCCTGCTGGCGGACGAGATCAACCGCGCCACGCCCAAGACTCAATCGGCCTTGCTCGAAGCGATGGCTGAGCTGCAGGTGACCGTAGCCGGCAAGACCTATCGGCTGCCGCCGCCCTATTTTGTGATGGCCACGCTCAACCCGATCGAGATGGAAGGAACCTATCCGCTGCCGGAAGCGCAGCTTGATCGGTTCATCTTCAAGGTCAGCCTCGAGTTCCCCGATGAAGCCGAACTGATAAGGATAATTTCCTCGACCACCGGACCCGAAGACGCCGGGATCGAGCCGATTTTTACGCAGGAGGAAGCAGCCGGGCGAATCGAAGCGCTCAAGCGCCTGGTGCGCGAGGTGATCGTCGCACCCGCGATCGAACAGTATGCGGCAAAGATGGTTCGCGCCACGCAGCCATCGAACTCCCGCTTTACCGGCGAGCGCCGGGCCGCTCCGGCCGATGAAATGGTGAACCACTATGTGAGCTTCGGCTCCAGCCCGCGCGGGGCTCAGGCGTTGATCCTGGGCGCAAAGGTGCGCGCCCTGCTCGACGGACGGGCGAATATCGCCTTCGACGACATCGATATGATCGCGCCGCTCGCCCTGCGCCATCGCATCATGCTGAACTACGCCGCTCATTCGGATGCGGTGGACGCCGCGCAGGTGGTCGAGCAGGTGGTCAAATCGGTCCGCCCGGCCCGTAGTTGACGAGAGGTTTTGGATGCTCGAGGTGCGCGCGTTCGAGCCGGATTTCCTGCGGCGGCTTGACCGTCTGGCGCTGGCTATCAAGCGCGCTCGTAGCGGGCGCGTCGGGCAACGGACGCTGGGCCGGATCCAGGGTATCGGGATCGAGCTGGAAAACTTTAAGAGTTACGCCGAGGGCGACGACCTCCGGTTCCTCGACTGGAATGCGATGGCGCGGCTCGACGACCTGCTGATTCGGACCTATCGCGCCACTCGTCAGGTCGAAGTCACGATTCTGATCGATGCCAGCGCCTCGATGGGCGTGCCGAAAACCGACGATAAGCTTGGCTTCGCATTGCTGCTGGGTTCGGCGCTGGCCTACATGGGAATGGGCGAGAGCGACGCGGTTAGAATTGTGACCTTCGCGATGCGGCGTGGGGCGATGCAGCTTGCACGGACCGGCTTTTACTCCCGGCGGGAACTTTATCCCGATTTGAAACCTTTTGTGCTGGGCGTCCGTCCCGAGGGTATCACGCAGTTGGCCGCGATGACCGATCAACTGCTGTTGGAGCGCCGCGCGCCCGGCCTGCTCGTGCTGATCTCCGATTTCCTCGTTGATCCCGCCGATTATGAGAACGCACTCACCCGGTTGGCGGCAGCGCGCCACGAGATAAAAGCCATTCATGTGATGGGCGATCATGAGAGCAGCGGAAATTTTTCCGCCGGGATGCTGCGGCTGCGCGACAGCGAGAGCGGAACCATCCGGGAAGTCGCGATGACCGCGGACAGCGCCGATCGCTATCGCCGGCGGGTCGAGACGATGGCGCAACGGCTGCGCGATTTTTGCCAGCGCCACGCGATCACCTATGTCCGCGCGTTCGGAGCCGCCAGCGTCGACCAGGTGATCACACGCGAGTTTCCGCGTTTGGGCGTGGTGGTTTGATGGGACTCTTGAGCCCGTTCAACCTGGTCTGGTTATTCGGCTCGCTCGCGGTACTCGTCCTGATCTACCTGCGGGCTCGCGCGCGGACGACAATCGACGTGTCCAGCCTGATGCTGTTCGAGGAGATTGGCGCGCCGGTGGTGCAGCGCCGGATGTTCCGCCTGGACGCGCTGTTCTGGTTGGAAGCGGCGGCTTTATCCGCCCTGTCGCTAGCGCTGGCGGGCCTTTATCTTACCGTGCTCCGACCGATCGAGCTTCATCGCACCCACGCCATGGTGTTCGATCTGGGCGCCGCGATGGGTGCGCGCGAGGGCAACCAAAGCCGGCTCGATCATGCCCGATCGGAGGCGCTGGCGATTGTGTCGCGAGCGCCGGCGGACACCCGCTTCAGCATCATTGGCTATGCGCTCGGAGCGCGCGTGATTCATGCCGAAACCAGCGATCGGGCCGTCATCCGCAGTGCGCTGATGAGCCTCGAAGCGGCCGCCGTGGCGCCGCGGCCGGCGGCACTCAAGGCGGCGCTGATCCGCGCGCGCGAGGCCACTGCGATTGACCTGTTTACCGACCGCGCGCCGGCCTCTTCGATGGTGGCCGATGCGCTCGATCCTGCCCGTCTCAAGCTTCACCTGGTGGGCGCGCCGGCGGAAAACATCGCGATCGTTTCGCTCGCGCCCGGCACTCCAGGTATTCGCCAGGGACATTGCGTGGTTCGCAGCTTCGCGCAACATGCGGTGCGCGCCGTGCTCACGATCGAGAGCGACCGTGGCGAGCGGCTGACCGCCCCGATCGTGATCGAGCCTGATGAAGAGGCTGTGGTTCCTTTCGGGCCGCTGGCGCACGGCGGCCTGGTGCATGCGCAATTGACAGCGCCGGATGATGCGCTCGCGGCCGACAATCAGCGGTGGGCATACGTGGCGCCGGGCGACAGCAAAACCCGCGCTCTGGTGCTGTCTGCCGATGCCGCGGTACGCGACGATCTTTCGCGTATCCTGCTCGGCATCAATCAGAACCTCACCGTGGCGGCATTCGATCCGGCGCAATATCGGGCCTCGGCGAATGACTCTTATGCGCTGGTCGTGATGCACAACTGTTACCTGCCGGGATTGCATGCACCCGCCATCCTGCTGATCTTCCCGCCTGCTCCTGGAGAAGCCGGAATCACCGTGCGCGGCACGATCGCGGGAGTTGAATTGCATAATCAATCCCGCCGCGAGGCTGCGGCCGAGCCGCTGAGTTTCGCGCAGGTGCGCGAGGTGGCGCTGGGGCCGCAGGACGGCATCCTGGCGCAGTCGGTGGCGGCGGCCGGACGTCCGGCGATTCCGCTCGCGGCGATCGGCACATATCGCGATGAGCGGGTCGGGCTGATTGCCTTCGACGTGCGCGATCGCCTGCTGCTCAATCCCGACGATCTCGACGCGCTCCTGCTGACAGTCCACCTGATTAAGCGGCTGACCGCGCCGCAAAGTCTTGAGGTGGTCGCGACCGGCGCTTACGTGACTATTCCGACCACTGGTGCGGTGACGGTTATCGATCCCAACCGCCATGAAGAAAAGCTCTCCGCCGACCGCAGCGGTCATGCGGGATTCACGGCGCTGTCGGCCGGCCGTTACCGGGTAACCACTCCGGCGGGAGAGACTTCGGTCTACGCGAACTACTTCAACGAAGACGAATCCAACTTGTCGGCCGGTCCCGAAACGGTTCCGGCGGCCGATACTGCTGCGCGGCCAGGCCATCAGAGCCTGCCGATGACCATGGGGATGGAAAGTCTCGAGGTTTGGCTGGTGGCGATCGCGATACTGGCGCTGCTGGCGGAATCGATTTTGTTAACCGGCGAATGGTGGCGGCGACGGATTCCACGTTATGTTTGAACGGCCATCTCTGCTCTGGCTGCTGATTCTCGCGCCGGTTTTCGCCGCGCCGGGCCTGATCGCGATGGTGGCGGGCCGCAGAATCATCGGCGCCATCGAGGCGCTGGTGCGCGCCCTCGCCTTCGCGGCGCTGGTAGTTCTGTTGGCGGGGATAGAATTCCCGGTACACATGGGCGCATCGCGATTGGCGGTCGTCGCCCTGGTCGATCAATCCCGATCGATTGCGCCGGACCAACTGGCCTGGATGCGCCGGCAGATACATGGGCTCGCAGACGCGATGGATCCGGCGGACCGGCTGGCGGTGATAGGCTTCGGGCGCGATACCCGCTTGATCATGCCGCTCGGCGATCCCCGGCTGCTGAGCAGCCTCAATCAGCCGGTCGATGGCGGTCAGACCAATATCGATTCGGCGCTGACCACCGCGATGGGGATTTTCCCGGCTGACTTCGAAAAGCGCATCGTTTTGCTATCAGATGGCAACCAGACCGCGGGTAATGCGCGCGCCGAGGTGCCGGCGCTAACCGAGGATGGCGTGCGAATTTATGCTTCGACGCCGCCGGTCTCATCACTGGGGCGGGTCGCGCTTACTTCGCTCAGTACGCCCGGAGTGGTGCGGGCTTACGAACGGTTTGCCGTGCGGCTGGATATCGAAAGCGAAACCCGCGATCCGGTCGCAGGCAAGCTGTTTCTATACCGCAACGGCACAGCGGTGGGCCAACAGACCGTCTCCCTGCAACCGGGCTTGAATAGATTTGAGCTACCGTACGAAGTTGATCGTCCGGGCGCTTACGATATGAGCGTGGGCCTGTCGCTTCCAGCCCCGGTAGTGACGACCAATCCGACCCTCAACGCGTCGGTATCGGTGCTCGATACCCCCCGTGTGCTGCTGGTCTCCAATACCAACAGCAAAAGCCTGGCCGATGCCCTGCATCTGCGCCATTTGCGAGTGGACCTGCGCACCCCCTCCGCGCTGTCCGACCAGTCCCAATATTATCTGGCCTATCAGGCCGTGATCCTCGCCGATGTCACCGCGGCTGAATTAACCCCTGCCGTGCAGAGCGCGTTGTCGCATTATGTCGCCGACCTCGGCGGCGGCCTGGTGGTCACCGGCGCCACCATGCTGGATGGAAAATTCAAGGGCAGCGAACTGGAGAAGACCCTGCCGGTCAACTTCCGGCCACAGCCGCCCCCACCGACGCGCGAGCCGGTCGCGGTTTATCTATGTATCGACCGATCGAATTCGATGAGTTACAACTCGCGCGATCCTGAGGTCCGCGATGGTGAGCGTATTCGCTATGCGAAGCGCGCCGCGATTGCGCTGTTGAACCAGCTCGATGACACCGATTTTGCCGGCGTAATCGCATTTGATTCGCAACCTTACGTACTGGCGCATCTGAAGCCGCTGGGCGAGGATCGGGCCGAACTGGTCGATCGAATCGAGCGTCTGGATCCGGGCGGCGGGACCGATTTTAAAGAAGCACTGGAAATTGCCGAGCGTGAGATGCTGGCCAGCGGCATCAAGGTGCGGCAGGTGATTCTGCTGACCGATGGCGATACCAATCGCGAATACCACGACCATGACACGCTGATTAACGATTACGCGCGCGAAGGCATCAAGGTTTCCACCATTCGAATCGGTCCCGATCTGGCCAATCTACGCCTGCTGAAGGATTTCGCCAGCCTGACGGGGGGAACATTCTACCGGGTCAGCGATATCGAGAAGTTGCCTCAACTGATGGTGCATCTGACGCAACGCACAACGAATCGCAGCCGCCATGACCACGTGATCGAGTATGGCAACAAGAGCTCGATTTTGAATGGTATCCAGCTTGATCAGGTCCCTCCATTGGACTTCGCTGCCGATACCGAAGCCAAAGACGGGGCGCTGGTCCCGCTCAAGCTGCGGGAGAGCGGCAAAACCGAGCCACTGTTGGCCACCTGGCAATATGGACTCGGCCGCGCGGCAGTCTTCACGGCCGATCCCGACGCGCTGACCACGATCGGATGGATTCGATGGAATCGGTATGCCGAGTTCTGGTCTCAGTTGGTCAGTTGGACGATGCGTCAAGGCGGAGCCGGTCCGTTCGATTTACGGGTTATCGATGCCGCCGAGGGGCTTAAACTTGAAGCGGTCAAGGCCGATGCAGAGCCGGTAGCGGGACTTTACTGTCGAATCGCCGGCAAGGATCTGGTGCTTGACGTTTCGATGAGTCAGGTCGATTCCTCGCTCTACCGTGGCGATGCCGGAACCCTGCCGCCCGGCAATTACACTGCCACTTTGATGCTCAAGGCCAATGACGTCGAGCAGGCGCTTGAACGATGCCCGTTTATTGTCTCGCCTGCCTCCGCTGACACCGCTGAATTGCAGTTGCGGCCGCCGAGCCTCGGCTTGCTGCGCGAATTAAGCTCCCAGACCGGCGGTGCGATGGACATTTCACCGGCGGAGGTGTTGAAGCGGCGCGGGGCGATGATAACCGTTTATCGAAGCGCCGCGCCTTATCTGCTGCCGATCGCTATCGTGCTGTTGCTCGGGTCGGTTTTCATCCGGCGTCGAGTAGCCCCAGGTTAACGCGGATCGCAATCTGTAAATGAAACCGGGAAATCTCCAGCGATGTGCGTGGGTCGGCACTGCGCTCTTGATCGCCTACCACGATACTGAATGGGGCGTGCCGCTGCACGACGATCGGAAGTTATTCGAACTACTGATCCTCGAAGGCGCACAGGCGGGGCTGAGTTGGGAAACGGTCCTGAAAAAACGCGAAGGTTATCGCGCGGCATTTTGCAGTTTTGATCCCGCCACCGTCGCGCGCTTCAGTCCAGATCGCGTCGCGGGCCTGCTGAGCGACCCGGGAATTGTCCGCAATCGATTAAAAATCGTGTCCGCAGTTGGCAACGCGAAGGCTTTTCTCCAGGTTCAGGACCAGTTTTCCAGCTTCGATGCCTTTATTTGGCGTTTCGTCGATGGCGTACCGATTCGCAATGCCCGTCGCGCGGGCGAACAGATCCCGGCCACCAGCCCCGCGTCGGACGCGATCGCTAAGGAACTGACTCGGCGCGGGTTCCGTTTCGCCGGCTCGACGATATGCTATGCCTTCATGCAGGCGGCAGGCATGGTCAACGACCATCTTATCGATTGTTTTCGCTATGCTGAGTGCACCGATCAGGTTGAGATTGGCGGGCCGCCCCGGATGACGCAGCATTGATGATGCAGCAATCATCCGGCACGGGTCGCCTAGGGTTCCTAATTAGAAGGGCTTTTTCAAATGAGTCAGGTTTCGGCTCCGCTGCTTATACCCATGGCCTCCAGTTCCGCAGCTCCCTGGTGCAAACGCCAAGCATCTATTGCTTCGATATTGAAACGCCAATCGCTGCCGATTTTGAAGCCGGGGAGCTCGCCCTTCTTTAGCAACCGATAGATGGTCGAACGATGGACTCGAAGATAATCGGCCAATTCGTTCACGGTAAGAACTTTCGTGCTGTCCTGCATCCTGAATAATCCCTGATCCATCCTGATCTGTTATGGTTCCACCCCCGGCGATCACAGCCAGTTTGTAAGTGGGTTATTTTGAGACAGAAGGCCTAACTAAAACCTATCTGAGAGCGTTTGGCAACCCTGACGATGCTAAAATTGCATTTGAATTCATCGTGCACGTCTTTGCGTTGATGGCTCATTTAATCCATAAAGCCTGCGTTCTTGGATATTTCAGAACCGCCCTGGGCTTATGTCAGGCATCATACGAATAGGAACCTCCGGTTTCAGCTACAGAGAGTGGCTCGGTAGCTTTTATCCGACCAGATTGCCCGGAAATGAGATGCTTTCGTTCTATGCCGAACGGATGCCGACAGTGGAAGTCAATTATTCATTCAGGGCGATGCCTAAACCCGCGATGCTCCAGCGATGGGCGGCGCGGACTCCCGAGTATTTCCGTTTTGCGCTCAAGGCCCCGGAACGCATAACTCATCGGGCGCGATTGGCGGCAGAATGCGCTGATACGCTGGATCATTTCGTCGAAGTTACCCAAACTCTCGGTCATCGACTGGGCCCAATTCTTTTTCAACTTCCGCCCGATTTCAGATGCGATTTGAACCGGCTTGAGCATTTCCTCGGCTTATTGAATGGGCGCGTGCCCGCCGCTTTTGAATTTCGGCATCGCTCCTGGCTGACGGCCGCAACTTTCGCCAGCCTGAAAACAGCAGGCGCTGCCCTGTGTATTGCGGAAAGCGAAAAAATCGAAACTCCGATCGAGAAAACCGCAGATTTTGCGTATCTTAGGTTGCGTAAGCCGACCTATGACCCTGACACCTTGCTTCAGTGGGCCGCCCGAATTATCGAGCTTGCCAGCGATGGAAGCGAGGTCTACGTATACTTCAAGCATGAGATCGCAGCCCCCGAACTCGCCGCCAAACTCGCCGGACTTGTCGCCAATTCAAAATAGCGGCGCATCGAAATCGATGCCTCACGGCGATTATCGCTACGAGATCAGGCGCGATGGCCGGGTCGCGGCTTATGAAGATCTGCGGCTAACTCCGGATCGCCTCACCGGTGTCAGACGCGCGGCGGAAGGCGGCGATCGGCATGAAGTCGAGGCCGAGATCGATTCCGATTTGCTGGTCCGGCGGATGGTATTGCGCTATCTGCGGGGCCCGTTCTCGCGTTCGGCAGTCTACGAGGGTGGCGACGAATTTCTGCGCGGTGCGCTGATTGCGATGGGCAGCCGCAACGATCTGGTGGTGAAGCTCGGCCGTTTTCGCGAGGTGGACGGCGATCTAATTTTATTTAAGGCGCTGATCATCGCGCGGGCGCGCGCCCGCGGCCAGACCTGGTTCACCGGGCGGGTTGCGATCCTCGATCCGAACACGTTGATTGCGTCGGCGCACAAGCAGACCTATCGCCAGCGCGAGGGGTCGGATTCGATATGGATTTATGAGCCGCGGATGGGCGATTCGGAGACTATCGAACTTGACCATCGCGGCGTGATCGTTCGGCGCAGAGACAATCGCGGCACCGAAACCGTGCTAGTCTCCGCGCCGGACGCTCAACCGGAAGGATAATAGATTAGATAGCTAGGCCGTTGCGGCGACCTGGCCGGCTCTGACGCTCTGCGGCATTTTGCAATCGCCATCGAATTGCGCGCCCTCGCGCAGGATCAGGCTTGGCGTCGTGAGCGTGCATCGCACCCGCGCCGAGGGCATCAGTTCGACCCGTTCGCGCGCGGTCACCTCACCCGACAATCTGCCGGCCACAACCAGTCTGATCGCCGTCACCCGCGCGGTGACCACGGCACCCTCGGCAATCAGGATTTCATCGCCGGTGATGTCACCTTCGGCTTCGCCCTCGATTTTGACCGGAGCTTTGAAACTAAGCGTTCCGGAAACCTTCGTGCCCTTGCCGATACGCGACTCAAATGCAGCCTCTTCGGTAAACGACGCCATAAAAATCCCCCCGCAGCGCGCTCAACTATGCCGCGTAGCCATCCGTGTGGCAATCGAGACGGCGATCACTTGTTCACATCTGCGCGGTCGGCATCAGCCTCGATCACTCGGCGTTCGGCGTCGGCTCGAGGCCGAGCAGCCGGGCCGCATTGTGATCGAGAATCTTCTCAGCATGGCCCGCCGGCAGTCCGGCCTCGCGAATGTAATTGACCGATCGCAAATAGGCGTCACCATAATTGAGCGGGTAATCGCTGCCATAGACCAGCCGGTCCGCGCCGAGCACAGCATGGGCATAGCGCAAAATTTCGGGCCGTGCGCCGACCTGAGTATCGAACCACATCCGCTTGACGGTCACGCTGGCCGGCTCGGTATTATCGGGCGCGAAAAAACGCATCGTGCGATCGATCCGATCCAACACCAGCGGCAGCGCGCCGCCGAAATGCGGAACGATAATCTTCAGATGCGGATAGCGCTCCAGAATACGCCGCTTGATCACGTGGGCGACGAAGGTGGTGTCCTCGAATGGCGCGCCGATAGTCCAGCTCAGGTTGAAATCGTGAATCAGCGGCGAGCAGACCCCAAGCCCCACCGGATGCACGAAAATGGTGGCGCGGCGGCGATTCAGCTCGGCGTAAAATGGCTCGAAGGCTTCATCCAACGTCGATCGATTCATCACCGAGGTGCCGACCGTCACCCCGATCATGCCAAGCCGGTCCATCGCTCGCTCAAGCTCCGCCAGCGCGGCATCGACGTGCGGCAGCGGGGTCGAGGCAAAGGCCTGCAGGCGTTGCGGATGGCGCGCCACCACTTCAGCATAAAGATCGTTCGCCTGCCGGGCGCTATCGACGGCGTCGCGCTCGCGATCGAAGTACGGGAACATCGAGGAGACCGACAGCACCTGAATCGCGACGCCGGCCGCGTCCATCGTGGTGAGCCGGGTTTCAATCTCGCGATCTTCGCCGCCACCCTGGATCGCGGGCGAGATATAGGAAGTATCGCCACCGAGGCGGGTGAATCGATCCATATAAGCCTTCGGAAAATAATGTGCGTGAACGTCGATTCTCATCGGGTTGACTCCCACTGGCCTGGTCGCGCGTCCGCGGCTGGTCTCAAAGCATACATGCTCAGTTCGTAGTTTCTGCGGTTTTGCCGCTCTTGTCCAAGGGCCGGTTTAGATGTGACGTCGGACGGCTACACCCGGCTCATGCCAGTCAGCAGCGAACGATTTGAGTCGCGGTCCGAAAGACTGTAATTCCGATTGGATGAAATTGCAGGTGCTGGCGGTGCTCTTTGTTGCCTCGCTGATCCGATCGACGTTCGGATTTGGCGAGGCCCTGGTGGCCGTACCCCTGCTGGCCCTGATGATTCCGCTCGAAGTGGCCGCACCCGTGGCCGCGCTTGTTTCCATCACCGTGGCCAGTCTCGTGATCGTGCAGGATTGGTCAGAAATTCATGCGCGCAGCGCGATGTGGCTCGTGCTTTCGACCCTGATCGGAATTCCGGTGGGCCTGTTGCTGCTGACGATGGTGGCCGAACCAATTGTGAAGGCGATTTTGGCGTGCGTGATAATCGGCTTTTCAGCATTCTCATTGTTGAACAAAGGGCAGTACCAATTGAGCAACGACCGCACCGCATGGCTGTTCGGATTCAGCGCCGGAGTGCTCGGCGGCGCCTACGGCATGAACGGGCCCCCGCTGGTGATTTATGGCACGCTTCGCCGCTGGTCCCCGCAACACTTCCGAGCGACTTTGCAGGGATATTTTCTTCCGGCCAGCTTGGCGGTGATGGGCGGCTATTGGCTGGCGGGTCTGTGGACTCCGGCGGTGACCCGCTACTACCTTTTATCGCTACCGGCGGTGATGATTGCAGTTCTCGTCGGGCGATCGCTCAACCGGCGCATGCGTGGCCCGAGCTTCCTGGTTTACGTTCATTCGGGTCTCGCCGTGATCGGGGCGATTTTACTGGCACAGGCGCTGGGATTATAACCCCGGTTCGCCTCACGCGGCGTGACCGCATCCCAACGCGTCAGGGCTACTCCGCGCGCGGCTCAACGTCTAGTTTATGCCCGGGATTACGGCGGCCGCGTGGGAACGGAAGTTCTTGACGAACCGGAGCGAAGGGCCATAAATGAAGAGGCAGCGCTCGACCGTAGCTGGAGCAAATGGAATGTTCGACGCCGACGGCCACGTCTTCGAAAAGCAAACCGAGATTTTCGAGTTTCTCGATTATCCATTCCGCGGTAAGTCCAACCTGCTCCATACGCCGTTTTTTCCCGCCTTCGACGACTGGAACCGGACCGCGCTTTCGATCGCGGGAAATTATCCGGAGGGCAGCAACTCGCCGCGCGGCGCGGAAGGATCGCCGGGGCAGTGGCTCGAAGTGCTCGATCGCCTGGGGATGGACGGCACCGTGCTTTATCCCACGGCGGCGATGACGGTCGGCATGATCAGGGAGAAAGAGTGGGCGGTCGCCGTCTCGAAGGCTTACAACGATTGGCTGCACGATAAATTTTTGCGCACCAGCGATCGGCTCAGAGGAGTGGCGATCTTACCGACCATCAGCCCGCTCGATGCGGCCGTGGAGATGCGGCGGGTGGCGCGCGAACTCAAGGGGATGGCCGGCTTTTTCATTTCCGCCGGCGTCGCGCGACCGCTGGGCGATCCGTTCTACTATCCGATTTATGAGGCGGCGCGCGAGCTTGACATGATGATCGCGATCCATGCCGGCGGTCCCGGACATCGGCTCGACATGCTGGATCGGGCAATCATGGCGCGCTGCCTGGGCCATCCGACCAGTCAGATGATCCAGATGGTTCACATGATGTTCAGCGGCGTCTTCGAACTGTTCCGGGAGGTGCGCTTTTCGTTCATGGAGGCCGGCCTTGGTTGGATTCTGTTCAGCCTTGATCGCATGCAGGAGGCGTACGAGCAATGGTCGTACGAGACCCCCGAATTGACCCGGTCACCGCGCGACTATCTAAGCGGCGGGCAACTGTACTTCCATTGCGAAACCGACGAGGCGATGCTGCCATACGGGATCGAAATGCTGGGCGATTCGCAACTTTTGTACGCCTCCGACTATCCGCATATAGCGCCCGATGAAGTGGTCAGCCGCTTTCATAAGTTTCAGACCCGCGAAGATCTCGCGGATTCCACCAAGGGTAGCATCCTCGGCGAAAACGCACGGCGTCTATATGGCTTCACAGCTTAAAGAACTGCCGGTGAGACGGAGGAACCGATGAGCATCGATTCGATAGTTGATCCCGGATCGCTGGTCCGGGACGACGCCCTGAATCAGCGCGTCTATACCGATCCCGCGGTGTTCGCGGCCGAGCTCGAACTGCTGTTTGGCCGAACCTGGATCTTTATCGGCCATGAGAGCGAAGTGCCGCATCCGGGCGATTTCAAAACCGATCAGATTGGCCGCTGGCGCCTGTTGCTGGTGCGCGACGCCGATCGCCGCGTGCGCCTGTTTCACAACGTATGCCGCCATCGTGGCGCGATGCTGTGCCATGCGCCCGGCGGCAACACCCGCGCCTTCAAGTGCATGTATCATGGCTGGACTTTCGGCATCGACGGATCGCTGCTCGGCGTCCCCTTGCGCGAGCAGATGCGCAATCTGAATCCGAGCTCGTATGGCCTCGCTGCGGTGCCCAGGGTCGAAAATTATCAGGGCTTTATTTTCGCCTCGATGGCCACCGTCGGCGAATCGCTTAAAGATTACCTGGGACGCGCGGCCCATTATCTCGACCTGATGGTCGAACGCGCTCCCGAGGGAAAGATCGCCGCGATCAAGCCAGTGCGATATTTCTACAATGGCAACTGGAAACTTCAGATCGAAAACTATTCCGACAACTATCATCCGGCGGTGCTTCATCAGAGCGCGCTTTCGATCGGTATGAAACTGATGAAGGAAAAATTCGGCGACGACGTGTTGGGAGCGCGAACAGGCGGCCGCTACATGGAGCGGATGCTGGAGCATGGACACTCGATCGCGGATTACCAGGGCGGACGCGGAGCGCTATGGATGAACGCCTACGACGATGAGTACCTCGCGGCGCTGGCGGCCCGCATCGGAACCGACCGCGCCCGCGCGCTGCGCGATCGCGACGTGCATCTGATCATCTACCCCAATCTCCTGCTGCACTACCGCATGAATCATTACCGCGTGATAAAGCCGGTGAGTGTCGATCGCACGGTGGTCGACGTCTATCCGTGCACGCTGGTGGGCGCCTCGAAAAAAGTGAACGACGCGCTGATTCTGAATACTTCCCATCATTGCTCGGTCGGCGGCGAGGTGCAGGTCGACGACATCCAGGCCTTCAGTTGGGTGCAGGAGGGACTCGGATCGCAGGCGCTGGAGTGGATACCGCTGAAGCTGCACGGCGAGGACGAGCACCTCAATGCGGATGGCGAAGTCGAGTCCTACGGCACCAGCGAGAACGCGATCAGGCATCAGTATCGGGAATGGATGCGCATGATGTCGCGATCGCGGGCCGCGCTCTCCGATGCTTCGGCCGGCTAAATCACCGAATACCGAATCACCGGAGAATGGAGCAGATGGGCAGACTGGAACGGCATCACGAGTTCGAACAGTTTCTATATCGCGAGGCCTGGCTGCTGGAACAGCGGCGGTTTACCGAATGGCTGGAGCTCCCGACCGACGACATAATCTACTGGGTCGCCAATTCGGATGAAGAAGGCGACATAAGCGAGGCCGGGGCGATCGTCTACGAAAGCTTTAGCGGCCTTCAGGCTCGCGCCGCCCGCAGTCTCGATCCTCACAATCCCACCCAGATGCCGCCGCCCCGAGCCAAGTACTTCATCAGCAATGTAACAGTGCTCGAAGATTCGGAAAATGCGGCGCGCTTACGCTCCAGCGTCCTGCTCTACGTGTTGAAGAACGCGGAGCTGGCGATCCATCCGCTGTCGTGCGAATACGGTTTACGTCTGATCGACCAAGGCTGGCGAATCGCCTTCAAGAAGATTTATCCAATCGCCAATAATCAGCCTCTCAGCCAGCTACCGTTGGTGTAGCAGGCGCGCGGCTGCGGGCTGAACCTGCTTATCCGGCGGGCGCGGAATCGAAGTACCCGGAACGGAAAAGAACCGGGATTCTTCGGCTGCGCCTCAGAATGACAAATTTCTTTTCTTGTTGTTCCGATAAAACCATAAGAAAAAAATTCGTGGTGCGACGCGCGAAATAAAAAGGCCTTCCTCCGCCTGATGGCGGAGGAAGGCCAGGATGCAGAAACTTCCAGTTTGAACTGCTCAGGCCGCCGCTTTCTCGCGGCCGCCTTGCGGCTCAGTTTCAGCGATCGACCCGCGTTTGGACAGGATCACCGCGAGCGACAGCATCGCAATCGAGAAGAGCACGATCGCAATCCGTCCGCCGGTCACATTGCCGATCTCAGTAGTCGTGAACGGGGCCGCGAGGATGCCGACCAGGTTCATCACCTTGATCATCGGGTTGAGCGCCGGTCCAGCCGTATCCTTGAACGGATCGCCGACGGTGTCGCCCACCACGGTCGCCTTATGCACCTCGGTGCCCTTGCCACCGAGAAAGCCGTCCTCAACCTTCTTCTTAGCGTTATCCCAGTTGGCGCCCGCATTGGCCATGAAAACCGCGAGGAGCTGACCGGTGAGGATGGTGCCGGCGAGGAAACCGCCCAGAGCACCGGCATTCAAGCCGAACCCCACCAGCAGAGGCGAGAAGACCGCGAGGATTGCGGGCCCCAGCAGTTCCTTCTGCGCGGTCGCGGTGACGATATCGACGCAGCGTCCGTATTCGGGCAGTTCCTTGCCTTCCATGATGCCCGGGTGCTCGCGGAACTGGCGGCGCACCTCGAAAACCACCTGGTAGGCCGCGCGGCTGACCGCCTTGATGGCGAACGAGCTGAACAGGAACGGCACCGCACCGCCGATCAACAGACCAACGAAAACCGTGGGGGCGTTGACCTGCACTCCGATCGCTCCCAGATGGGCCTCGTCGATAAACGAACGGAACAACGACACCGCCGCGATAACCGCGCTCGCGATCGCGAGGCCTTTGGTCAGCGCCTTGGTGGTATTGCCGATAGCGTCCATCCAGGACAGCGTGCGCGAGGCCTCTTCCTGATGGACACCGCCCATCTCGAAAATGCCGTGGGCGTTGTCGGTGATGGGGCCGTAGGTGTCCATCGCCAGGATAAAGCCGGTAGTGGTCAGCAGGCCCAGACCGGTCAGCGCAATCCCGTAGAATTGCAACGCCAGCGATTCGCGGAAAATCACCATCGCGCCGATGATCACAATTGCGATCATGAGCAGCGCCCACACTGACGACTCCAGTCCCTCGGCCATGCCGGACAAAATCAGCGTGGCTGGGCCGGTGCGCGCGGCGTTTGCGGTTTCGTTGACCGGACCGCGGTCGGGATGGGTGAAATGGTTCGTCAGCCACAGCGTGACCACCGCCAGCGCAATCCCGAGGGTGGCGGTGATCCCGAAGCGCCAGTCGGGCGCGCCGGTGCGCGGATCGGTCATATATAGCCAGTTGACGACGAAGAAACCGGCCACGGAGGCGATCGCCGAGGTCATGTAGCCCATATTGATCGGCCGCATCGGGTCGCTCATCCCGCTGCCCGCGGGAACCCGCACCGCCATGATTCCGAGGATCGAGGAGAAGACGCCGACGCCGCGCAAAATCAAGGCGAAGATGATCATCTTCATCGCAAAAGCGCCGGCCGCCGCACCGTAGGCCCGCACGAAGTCGGTCTCGCTGGCCGCATAGGCGGCCAGAATGATCGCGGCCACCAGCGTGACTTCGTAGGACTCGAACACGTCGGCGGCCATCCCGGCGCAGTCGCCGACATTATCGCCCACGTTATCGGCGATGGTAGCGGCGTTACGCGGATCGTCCTCGGGAATGCCGGCTTCCACCTTACCCACCAAATCGCCGCCGACATCGGCCGCTTTGGTAAAGATACCGCCGCCGACGCGCATGAACAGCGCCGCCAGCGAGCCGCCGAAGCCAAAGCCAATCAGCACCTTCATCGCATCCTGCTGGAAGTACAGGAAGATGACGGTGGCGCCGAGTAAGCCCATGCCGACCGTGAACATGCCCGAGACGCCGCCGGCCTTGAAGGCCAGCTCCATCGCATCTTTAAACGAGGTCAGGGCGGCGTTGGCGCTGCGCACGTTACCTTTGACGGCCAGCCACATGCCGACGAAACCGGCGAAGTACGATGCGCTTACGCCCAACACGAAGGCCACCGCGATACCGATCGGTAGTTCCAGCCCCGGGTACACGTTGCGGTACATGAAGAACAACGCGATCGCGATGGCGATGACGAAGAACACCATGGTCTTCATCTGACGCCTTAAATAAGCCATCGCGCCTTCCTGGATAGCTTCGGCGACATCGGTCATCGACTTGGGGCCGGGATCGGCCGCGAGCACTATCCTGACCAGCCATAGGCCATAGCCCAGCGCCAACAGCGCTGAGATTAGAACCCCCCACAAAATCCAAAGCTGCGTGCCGGTAAGTGCAGGCAGAATGATTTTGGCTTCGCTCATCTAAATTCGGTCTCCTGGGCAATTTTAGGGGTTGACGACCCACGCCATTGGCCGTGTAATCGGACCAACCGGAATGAACAACAAGATTAACTGGAAGACTCTAATTTTTTGGCAACCGCTTGTAAAGTAAGCTTGGCAGGCCGGATCGATTTTCGCCCTTTCGAGGGGGTGCTGCTATCGTATCAGGCACCACAATCCGGCTGCCGCCCGCACCAGCTTTGTGACTTCACCCTAATACGCAAGCCGAGCCGCCGCACGTTCATTCGCACCTAAATTGACTGAGGCTTTGGCGCAATGGCGATTGATCGCAAGGGACGCACGTGTTTACTTAACGATCTGGCTTCAAGATGAACATAAACCTCGAAAATACCTCGGCGCTTCGGCGCAAGCTCACGGTCGAACTCGAACCGGTCGAAATCAAACGCGAACTCGACCGCGCCTATGGCGAATTGCGCCGCGGCGTACAGATGAAGGGCTTTCGGCCCGGACGGGCGCCTCGCTGGCTGCTCGAACGCTTCTTCGGCGATCAGGTCCGCAGCGATGTAATTCAGCGGCTGGTCAAGGAATACACCGACAAAGCGCTTGAGGAGCAAAACCTCAAGCCGATGGTCTCGCCCGAAATAATCACCGAAGAGACCGACCTGACCAAGGCCATCCGCTTCAGTGCGGTATTCGATGTCCGTCCCGACCTGGTAGTGCGCGACTATGAGGGCCTCAAAGTGCCGCGTGGCAAAGTCGAGGTGGCGGATGAAGAGCTTGAAAAGACCCTCGAACGGATGCGCGAGCGTTTCGGAACGCTCAAGAAGGTCGAGGATCGCAAGCTGGTCGAAAGCGGCGACTTCGTGCTGACCGAACTTGACGGACGCGTCGAGGGCAAGTCGCTGCCCGGCCTCAAGACCGAAGACCGGCTGCTGCAAGTGACACCCGGTGCGCTGGCCCACGGCCTCGATGAGGTGCTGACCGGGGCCGAGACTGGCACTCAGGTGGTCCGTACCCGTAGCTATCCAGAGGATTACGCGGAAAAGGAAATTGCCGGCAAGAGCGTGGAATGGCGGGTTACGCCCAAAGAGATCTTCCGGCGCGAACTGCCCACTATCGATGACGAATTCGCGAAAGATCAGGGCTACGAAAGTCTTGAAGATTTGCGCGGTAAAATCCGGGATCAGATGCTGGAGCAGGCGCGGCGCGAAGCCGACAACCGGGTTCGCAATGGTTTGCTGGACCTGATTATCGAGCGTAATCCATTTGAATTACCCGAATCGCTGATCGACCGCGAACAGCGCGCGCTCGAGTCGGAATTGGCCGCCACCCTCGAAGCCAGCGGGATGGCGCATGAAGAGGCGCACGCGCGCGCCCATGAGAATGCGGGCGAATTGCGCAATCGCGCAGAGAAGCGGGCGCGCACGGCGCTGCTGGTGGATGCCATCGGCAATCAGGAAAACGTCGAAGTCACCGATGAGGAAGTTGCCGAACGGATCGCGCGCGCGGTACGTGAATCCGGCCGCGATCGCGATCGGGTAGCGCAGTTCTACGGGGACGAGAATAATAGAGTAATGCTGCGCGACAGTCTGCGGCGCGAAAAGACGATCGATCTGGCGATGACACGGGCCCAGATCGAAGAGCAGGAAGAGCAGGTTGACAGCGCTCCGGCTGGCGCGGGTGAGTAACCGCCGGTACTTTCGGGTTGCCGACATTTTTTATAGCCGATACAATTTCATTACGGGTTGGCGGTTGCTGAGCAGGGACGCCGCCGGCGAGGACTTATGAGCGGGCTGGTACCGATCGTAATCGAGCAAACCGGCCGCGGCGAGCGTGCCTATGACATCTTTTCTCGTCTGCTGAAGGACCGGATTATTTTCCTCGGCAGCGAGATCGATGATGATGTCGCCAATCTAATTATCGCGCAGTTGCTGTTTCTGGAGTCGGAAGATCCGCAGAAGGAAATCAGCATTTATCTGAACAGTCCCGGCGGATCGGTTACAGCCGGGATGGCGGTCTATGATACAATGCAATTTGTCCGGCCGCCGGTATCGACACTCTGTCTGGGGCAAGCTGCCAGTATGGCGGCGATTCTGCTGGCCGCTGGCGCATCGGGACGGCGTTATGCCCTGCCCCATTCGCGCATAATGATTCATCAGCCGCTCGGCGGCGCACAGGGGCAGGCGGCCGATATCGAGATTCAAGCCCGCGAGATTCTGCGGGCGCGAGAGGAATTGAACAACATCATCGCACGACATAGTGGACAAAGCTTGCGCAGGATCGAAAAAGATACCGATCGCGACCTGTTCATGACCCCCAGTTTGGCGGTTGAATACGGTTTGATCGATGAGGTAATCGTTAGCCGGGGGTCCTCCAAGTGAACCGCGGGAGGCAGTATGGCCAAGCATGACGACCGTTCGGGCAATCTGGTGTGCTCGTTCTGTGGCAAAAGCCAGGACGAAGTCAGGAAGCTTATTGCCGGCCCGACCGTATATATCTGTGACGAATGCATCGACCTTTGTAACGACATAATCGCCGAGGAGACCGACGGCGAAGAGGCCTTCAGCCAGACCTCGGCGGTGCCCAAACCGGCCGAGATCAAGCGGGTTCTCGATCAGTACGTTATCGGCCAGGAACGGGCCAAAAAAATCCTTTCGGTTGCGGTCCACAACCACTACAAGCGTATCGACTCGCAGATGGTCACCGGCGAGGTCGAGTTGCAGAAATCCAATATTCTGCTAATCGGCCCCACTGGCGTAGGCAAGACGCTGCTGGCGCAAACCCTTGCGCGTTTTCTGCAGGTGCCGTTCACGATCGCCGATGCCACTTCGCTGACCGAGGCTGGCTACGTCGGCGAAGATGTTGAAAATATCATCCTGTCGCTGCTGCAAAACGCCGATTATGACATCGAGCGATGTCAGCGCGGTATCGTCTATATCGACGAAATCGACAAGATTGCGCGCAAGGGCGATAACCCTTCGATTACCCGCGATGTTTCGGGCGAAGGCGTTCAGCAGGCCCTGCTCAAGATCGTTGAGGGCACGATGGCGAGCGTGCCGCCCAAAGGCGGGCGCAAGCATCCGCAGCAGGAATTTTTGCAGGTCGACACCACTAATATCCTGTTTATCTGCGGAGGCGCGTTCGTCGGCCTCGATGACATCATCCGCCGGCGCATCGCGGGCAAGACCATGGGTTTCCGCGCCGACTTGACCCATCGCGACCCCAAGACGGTATCCGAGTTACTGAACGACGTTCAGCCGGAAGATTTGCTGAGGTTCGGCTTGATACCGGAGTTTGTCGGACGTTTGCCGGTGATCGCGACGCTCGGCGAGCTCGACGAAGATGCTCTGGTGCGCATCCTCACCGAGCCTAAGAACGCACTGGTGCGGCAGTATCAAAAGCTCTTCGACATGGAGAACGTTCATCTCAAATTCACCCAGGGATCGCTCAAGGCGATCGCGCGCGAAGCGCTCAAGCGCAAGTCGGGTGCGCGCGGATTACGCGCTATAATGGAAAGCATCATGGTGGATTTGATGTATGAAATTCCGTCACAGCCCAACATCAAGGAGGTGCTGATTTCGGAAGAGGTGGTCACGCAGAAGGAGCAGCCGCTCCTCGTCTATCAAAAAACTGCTGAGACCGCATAAAGGGACGGGTTCGGATCATTCATGCTGTTTCGTAATGACAAAAAAGATGGTCGGGACGGTCACAGCGAGATGGTTCCGCTGTTGCCGTTACGTGAACTAATTGTTTTCCCGCACGAAGTTTATCCGATCTTCGTGGGGCGTCAGAAGTCGATTAAGGCGCTGGAGGCGGCCGAGATCAGCAAGAAGCCGATTCTGCTGGTAGCGCAAAAAGACGCGCGGGTGGCCGATCCTACGCCTTCCGACATCTATCCGATTGGCACCCTGGGCGTGGTGGTGCAGCTTTTGCGCCTTCCTGATGGGACCGTAAAGGCCCTGCTCGAAGGCAAGAAGCGTGCGCGGATCCTGAAGTATTTCGCCGACGACGAGTACTTCCAGGTCGAGGCGGAAGAGATCGAGGAGGTTTGCGATCGCACCGCCGAGATCGAGGCGCTGATGCGCACGGTCAACTCGACCTTTGATAACTACGTCCGCCTGAATAAAAAAATTCCGCCCGAGATGGTCACCTCGCTAGCCGCGGTGGACGATCCCGCGTATCTGGCCGACAAATTGGTGGGGCATCTTGGCATCAAACTCGAGGACAAGCAGGCGCTGCTCGAATGCGTCAGTCCGGCCGAACGGCTGGAAAAAATCCTCGGTTATATGCGCTCCGAACTCGAGATCCTTGAAGTCGAAAAACGCATCCGCTCCCGGGTCAAGAAACAGATGGAGAAGACCCAGAAGGAGTACTACCTCAACGAGCAGATGCGGGCGATTCAGAAAGAGCTCGGCGAAAAGGACGAATTCAAAAACGAGATTCAGGAATTGGAAGAGAAGCTGCGGCAGAAAAAGATGCCGGCCGAGGCGCGCGAAAAGTGCGAGCGCGAGATCAAAAAGCTTAAGATGATGTCGCCGATGTCGGCCGAGGCGACCGTCGTCCGCAATTATCTGGATTGGTTCTTGGCGCTGCCGTGGTTTGAGTACACCGAAGATAAGCTCGACATCAAAGAGGCCGAACGCACGCTTGAGGAAGACCATTATGGGCTGGAAAAGGTAAAGCAACGCATTCTGGAGTATCTCGCGGTGCAAACCCTGGTCGGCCAGATGAAGGGCCCGATCCTATGCCTGGTGGGACCGCCAGGCGTCGGCAAAACTTCGCTCGGCAAGTCGATCGGGAGGGCAACCGGCCGCAAGTTCGTCCGGGTTTCATTGGGCGGAGTGCGCGACGAAGCTGAAATTCGCGGCCATCGCCGCACTTATATCGGCGCGCTGCCGGGCAAGGTTATCCAATCGATGCGCCGGGCGGCATCCGGAAATCCAGTGATGCTGCTGGATGAAGTCGACAAAATGTCGACCGATTTCCGCGGCGATCCCTCTTCCGCACTGCTCGAAGTGCTCGATCCCGAACAGAATTGCAACTTCAACGACCATTACCTCGATTGCGATTACGATTTGTCGAAGGTGATGTTCATCACCACTGCGAACACGCTCGACCGGATTCCGCGGCCATTGCAGGATCGCATGGAGATAATCCGGATCCCGGGCTACACGGAGAACGAGAAACTCAACATCGCGCGCCGTTATCTGGTCCGCAAGCAGCGCGAAGCCAACGGTCTCAAGGACGAGAACGTCGACTTCTCCGATGCTGCCCTGCTCGGCATCATCCGGCGTTATACGCGTGAGGCCGGGGTGCGAAACTTGGAGCGTGAAATCGCTTCAGTATGCCGCAAAGTGGCGGTTGAAGTGGTCAAGAACGATCGCAACGCGAGCGTGAAGGTCTCGAGTTCGAGCCTCTCCAAGTTTCTTGGTCCTCCGCGTCATCGGTATGGCATCGCCGAAGTGGAGCCGCAGATTGGCGTCTCCACCGGCCTGGCATGGACCGAAATGGGCGGCGAGCTGCTGTCGATCGAAGTTACGGTGTTGCCGGGGCGCGGCAAGCTGACTGTAACCGGTCAGTTGGGCGACGTGATGCAGGAGAGTGCGCAGGCCGCGTTATCCTACGTGCGATCGCGGGCCGCAACGTTGGGACTAAAGTCGGATTTTTATCAGAAAATCGATATTCACATTCATATCCCCGAGGGTTCGATCCCTAAGGACGGTCCGTCCGCCGGAATCACCCTGGCGACTGCGCTGGTCTCGGCGCTATGCCGCGTACCGGTGCGCAACGATCTTGCGATGACCGGCGAGATCACTCTGCGCGGGCGCGTACTGCCGATCGGCGGGCTTAAGGAAAAGGTGCTGGCGGCCCATCGCGGCGGAATCCGTACGATATTGATACCGAAAGAAAACGAGAAGGACATCGAGGAAATTGCGCCGCAAATTCTCAAGCACGTGACCTTGGTCCAGGTCGAGCATATGGACCAGGTGCTGCGTAATGCGCTGGTGTTGTCCGATCCGGAGGCTTTCTTCAAACAGCCTCCGCCGGTCGAGAACTTATTTGCCGATCAAACCGAAAAGCGGCCGCTGATCGACGAAGATGATGACGATACGGCGATTGCGCCCAATCCTAATTTGTCGTAGGAAGAACCTGTTCAGGAAGCAGGTATAGCAGACGAAAAACGCGGAAGCCCGGCTCGGCCGGCTTTTGACAGCGCGGTGGATGCTGCCTAACTAGCTGGCGGAGAATAGCAAACCAATGACCAAGGCCGAACTAATCGAGGGATTGTCAAACAAGCTCGCGCTCAACAAAGCTGACGCCGAGAAAGCGCTCAATGTGATCCTTGAGGATATCATCGTCGCCTTACAGCAAGGTGAGCGCGTTAACATCTCGGGGTTTGGGACCTTCTCGGTCTCCGAGCGTCAGGCCCGTACCGGACGCAATCCAAAAACCGGCGAGCCGATTTCCATTTCCGCCAGCCGATCCGCCAAGTTCCGGGCGGGCAAGCAGTTGCGGGATTCGCTGAACGACGCGGCGCAAAATTCCGGCGAACCCGGCCTGCCGCCCGCCGCCTGAAAGTGCGCCGTTGCGGCTCGCACCTCGTCAGACTCCCGGCCACGGTGGGCGGTTAGCTCAGCGGTAGAGCATCGGCCTTACAAGCCGGGGGTCGCTGGTTCGAAACCAGCACCGCCCACCAATAAAATCAGGCACTTTTTGCGATTCTGGTGGCCGTGAGCCATGGATTGTGCCCAATTTTGCGCCCTCCCCTTTTGAAAGCTTTCGGGCGGAACGCAGCAAATCAGGGGTGCGACGCCCGAAATCAGGGGATGCTTGTCGAAAATCTAGGGATGGCTGCTGTTTTTCGGAGGGCAATTGAGGCGGTCAGGATCGCGTCTTCTGCGAGGCCGTCGATTGCGCCCAATCGTGTGCCCACGCAAGGTCAGAATTTCGTCCGTCCAGGACTGCAATCGCATCGCGCTTGGCCTGGGTTCTGATATGACTGTATCGCTCAAGCATCCGCTTGCTTACATGACCGGCTAGTGACTTGATGGTTTCCTCGCTGACGTGAGGATTCTCGGCAAGGCGCGAAATGAAGGAGTGCCGACAATCGTGCCAGCGGTACCGGACTCCAGCCTCCCCGAACGCGAGCCGCCAAGCCTTTTTCCATTCGCCGATCGGTTGGTCCAGGCTAACGTCCCAGATGTAGGGCTTGCGGGCGTCGCCTCCAAGGCCGACCCGATGGCGCGGAAAGACGTAGCTGCACTCCTCCGCGTTCGGAAATCGCGAGAACCAAAGACTCAGAACAGCGCACGCGCGGGAAGTGAGAGGAACCAAACGACCGGTCCCCGCGTCGGTCTTGGACTTTGGGACGGTAAGCGCGCCTTGGTGGATCGTTCCCTTTTCCCAAACTAGAGAAAGATCGCTCCGGGTGAGCGATCTCAATTCGGAAGCGCGCAGGCCCGTATCTATGGCGAGTATGAACAGAGGAAGTAGTGCGGGTGAGCGGCTAGCGGCGATCGCGGCCAAGAGCTTTTGCTCGTCCTCAGCGCTGATCGCACGCCCCACGTCGTGCCGCTCTGGCAATTTCTTGATTCCTCGCCGTTCAAGCTCGTCCAGAACGCCGCCCCAAAAGCCCTTGGACTTCAAGATGCCTCTGAGCGCGGCGATCTCGTAGTTGACCGTGCGCGGCGCAAGACCTTCGGAAATTCGCTTACTTCGCAACCTCAGGACATCATCGGCTGTAAGATCGCAGATCAGGCGCTGTCCGAACTCGACGGTAAGCGTCGCAACATGGTGCTGGAATCTTTCAAGGCTCTTCGGCGCCAAGGTATTCTTTGACGCCAGCCATTCACGCGCCGCGATTCCGAACAGTGGCGTTCGGTCGCGCTTCGGGATGCGGTTGACCGCCAGTTCCAACTCCCGGCGGCGCGCTCGTTCGGCTTCTCGGGCGACAGTCTTCGAGTTGGTTTTCGCAGAGTCGCGGATCAACTGTCCTTGAAAGAGGAACTTGTACCAGTACGTCTGGCCTCGTTTGTAGACGCTCATAGCCTGCTCCTTCGCCCCTCGACCTATTGTGCAGAGCTTGCCTGCGCAAGGTAGCGGCGAACTTCGGTATCCAGCACGACTACTCGCCGCCCGAGATGCGCGGCCTTGAGCCGGCCGCGCTTGACCTCCAGACGGATGAACGGCACCGAGACGCCGAGGCTGCGGGCTAGCTCGTCTAGGGTCCAGCCGAGTTTTGGGGTACTCAGCCTCTCCGAATCTGCCCGTTGAGCTTGGGAACTGACTTGAACTACTGACATGATGACAACACCTCGATCCATTGAGTGCGACGGTCATTTACCCGTCGTCAAGCTGGATCATAGACGAATTCTGATGTAATTGTCAAATTCCATAATTTCGTCATATGGATGGACGGATTTCACGATTCGATCAGCAGGCGCAAACGCAAGAGCCGGACCCGTGCTGCCTGTTCGGAGACCTGGCAACGTCTCATAATCCGTGCGACCACGGCGCGGCCGGGATCTGAATCGATGTTTAGTGGGAACTTGCTCCCGTCGCGCATCGCGATCTCACCGGCCATCACGAGTGCGTATGACCGCGGCATCAGCAGCGCCCCGCTGATGTACGCTGCCTGCCATTCCATCCAATCGTTCTCCGGGGCGGTCACGATGGTGTCGCGGTGGCAAGTCCATGATGGCGCGGCAGGTTCGCGTGGCGCTTCTGGCCCGGACTTTCTCCACAGCGGAGCGTGAAACCAAACGTGGCCATACTCATGTCCCAGAGTAGTTCGGAGCCGGTTTTTGTAGCGCGGATCCGAGAGCCTTTTCGCAATCAGTACCTTCGGCTTCCGGTCGAAAAAGAAGTCGGTATGTCCGTCTTCTTCCTGCGGGAGGTCGGCGTACATGTCGAGATCATCGGCCTCGGCCTCGATCATGCGGATCAGGTCATCGGTCGGGACCGGGAGTCTGAAGCCGCCGGAGTGCTGGTCCATGAACTCCGCGATGATTTGCTCGCATCGCTCGTCAAGCTCTTCGGTCTTGAAGTAGAGACGCTTGATTGGGCGTCCGAGCGGATCGCGAAGCAGCTTCATTTTCGCTTGCCGGCCGGTTTAACTCCCAGCGCCTTGCGGAACGCGCGGTACGCGGCTTCGACCCGCGGCTGGTCGGCCTCGGTTTTCACGTCCGGGGGCTGGCGGTTCGCATGAAAGTACAGCACATCGGGCGAGATGCCGACAATCTTCGCGAGCTGCTCGATCAGATGGTCGTCGGGCGGGTAGCGGTGATCGTGCTCGACGGCGTTGAGGTAAGGCGGATCGACGGGTCGTCCGTCTTCACGTCTTAACCGGGCGGCAACCTCTCTCTGGGTGAGCCCCGCCTTTTTTCGAACCTCTCTGAGCACCTGACCGAAGGTCTTCATTCCACTTGATCAGCGCCAACCATCGCCGCTCGCCGCCTCCTCGTCGCTCCAGCATAGCTCAGTTAGCAGCGGATGTCATCAAAACTGATAATGTCGCAATTGTGGAACGGCTCAGCACGATGCCAAACGCACCGGACTGGCGTCCGCTTCCGAAGGGGCAGGCCGCGCTTCTGCGGTATGGGATTGCGTGAACATTTTGAAGGCGCGCTCGCCTCAACCGAAATAGGGGGAGCGCGCAGGATTCCGGGACGCGCGAAGCGGAGCGCTGCACGGCGTGACAAGCGAAGCGTCCGGCGTCAGCCGGTGGCGCGCCGTGCCAGAGTAGCGAGCGCCACCGATTTTCTCCGGGAGCAGCGGATTGATCACCTTCGCATGCCGTGGCCCCGATTAAGAGTTTGCCGCTGCTCATCGGGGAGGACCGTGAACGCGGAGTGGCGAACGCCGATCTGATGTTCGATCGCCATGGATTTCTCGCGGCTTCTATTGAGCGCTCTGGGGAGCTGGCTGCGGTTGTCGGTATAGATCGTTATCGAGGTTTGTGCGCGACTAATAGAGACATAGAATTGCTTCCGATTGACGAGCTCCGCTGAGAGCCGCGTGTCGATATCGACGACGACGCGATCGACGGTTGCGCCTTGCGCGGAGTGCGACGTGGAAGCGTATCCGTGGTCGATGTGGCGCAGACGGTCCGCCGCGACGCTCAACTCCTTGCCGTTGTCAAAGCATAAAACGGCGCGGCGAGGGTCGATGGTTTTAATTGTAGTGAAATCGCCATTGGCCACCCCGAGCGCCCGGTCGGGTGCGCGGAACTGTATGCGGTCGCCCCGTGAGAGGGCCCTTTGTTCTTCGCGAAAGACTTCGACGCCGAACAGCCGGACCGGATTGTATTGGACGCGCCGCCCGTTGCCCGTATCAATCGTAAGCATGTTCGCGTTGCGATCCACTTTTTCGACATCCGCATAGGCGCCTTTGGCGATCGCGAACTGTTTGCTTCCGCGAGTGAAGCGAATCACGTCGCCCGCTTCATAGTTGTAGGCGATCGAGCGTTGCGCGCCAGAGAGGCCGCGATTCACCAAGATGGTCTGTTCAATTCCAAGCGGCGAGATGTGACCGTGCGCGATCAGCTCGGCTCGAATGGCTTTGTTCAGCTCGCGCCGCTCCTCGTTTGCCGGGCTCACTACCAGTACGCGCTCTCCGGACTCGTGCGCGCCGAGGTATTCTCGGGCTATCTCTCTGCGGCGCTGATCGATGTCGCCGACTTCGCGGATATCGCCGCGGCGTTCAAGAATCGCGAGCGACTCCGCGACTTGGCCTCTTGCGGCGTGCATCACGGCTTCGCGGAGTTGCGGGTCGTGCTGGCGGCGGATGGTATCGAGCCGGGCGACCAGCATTCCGGCCTCCTGCATCTGATAGACGGGCCGCCCCGCTTCGATCGCATGATGCTGGCCCTGGTCGCCCACAAAGACGATCCTCGTTACGCGTTGCTCGCGAGCCTTGCGGAGAAGCCGGTTAACCTGGCGCGTGGGGAGCAGGCTCGATTCGTCGACAATCCAGATTTCGTTTGAGGCAACTCGTGTTGACGAACTTTCGAGGAGACTGGCGACGGTTCTGGCCGACACGCCGGCCTCGGAGAGTGACTTGACCGCGCGGGTCGTCGGTGCGAACCCGCAGACGGTGTATCCCTGGTTTTCCGCGAATTCGCGTATCACGCCTACGGTTGTGGTCTTCGCAGCGCCCGCACGGCCTTCGATTGAGGTGATCCAGTCGGTGGCCGCAAGCGTGAGTTCGGCGACGGCAGTCTGATCAGGAAGCAAGTTGCGCTGGCTTGCCCATCGACGGATATCGTCCGACGTGCCGATAGCGGTGGCCTTCCCCCGACCAGTGCGCATCAGTTCGATGTTCCCACGTTCAAGGGCGATCATCTGTGGCGTCGTATAGGCGCCTAGCGGGGAGTTCACAGAATCGCCCGCGACGATCAGTCGGCCGTTTTGCTGGAATCGCTCGCGCTCAGCACGTATCAGATGCAGGTCGGTCTGCCCCATCGCATGTTGCAGAGCCTTCGCTTCAAGCGCACGTCGATCAATGACCGCTTCGCGCTCAATATTTTCGTCGATACTCTGGCGGATGGCTTCTCGCGCCTTTTCCTGATGTCGGAACTGGATGGGGCCGCGTTCGCGCGACTGCGACAAGAGACGCTCGACTTCGACTCCATACTGCCGCGCGCGTGAACGCCATTCCGTCTTCAGACTTTCTTCGTCGCGATGATCCTTGGAGAGCCTCGTTCGATGCGCGATGTTCTGCGCTGCCTTGGCGCCCGCGAGCCCTTCACGCGCAAGAGCCTGCTCAATGTCCTGGCGGCGACGGGAGAACGCCATCACCTGCTCGCGCGTGTAGCCGTCAAGCTCCCAGCGGCCGTCTGGTCCGGCGATCCTGATTTCGTATCCAAGCTGCTGAACCTCGCCCGCCAATTCAGAGCGGTAAACTGCGGTCGCGAAGCTCTGCGCGCGATAGATTTCAATGGGATCGAGGCCGCGCCACTGTCCGTCCGGGCGGCGAGTCATGTTGGCGATCACGACGTGGGTGTGAAGGTGAGGGTCGGGACCGTAGCCGTCTTTAACTCCACTGGCAGGCCGAGCGGCAATGTGATCGAAGCGCGCGGCGATGATATTGGCGGTCACGACCCATTCGCTGCCGCCTCGGCGGCGCGAGAGCGCGTACTGTTCCAGCTCCACGAGCGCCCGACTGACCGCCTTCCGGTGCGCGTCGATAAGGCGGTGATCGCCTCCGACGAGGGCTTGAACGCTCACCGATTTTGGTGCGTTGAACGTGGCGTCCCAGCCAGCGCGCCGGTCGTCGTAGCCGTTGGCCTTATGAACGAGCACCTCACCGGACGCGGGACGAAGCCCGCGCAGTACGGCGCGGAAGTCTTCGGTCGCAACCTCGCCGGAGAGTCGCAACTCCTCAGCGCCGCGGCCGAACCATTGCCCTACGACCCGCTGTTTCTCCGAATAATAGTCGTCGTGAGAGTACTTCTCTTCGTAATAGGTCTCGGCCTGGGCGGCGGTGAGCGCGCCTTTGGACATTACCATCATTAGTCCTGAATCCTCACCGGAGCGCCCGCAGTCCCGTTCGGAGGCGTCGGGCCGCGACTGATCGTCGGCGTCGCCAAATCGGCGCTGGGATCATGGCTGGCCGGCCTCGGCAGAGCGCGCGGAATGAACTCGACCTGCCGCCGGCGCGGAACGCAGAGCCTCACTTTGACGCGGGCGCGATCGAGACCGGCGACACAGAGATAGCCTTCCAGCTTCGGCAGCCGCTGGACCTCCGACGCCATCACCACCGGCTCGGTCCGGCGTGTAGGATGGAGGTTGTACCGGTTGCCGTGCTCGGCCGTACTTATTCCGATCTCCTCGCGCAGCGCCTCGCGCTCGCCGATCTGCCGCGCGATGAAGGTAGCCGTCTCGGGCTCATCCACGCGCAGCAGGAGCTTGGTCGAAGGCATTGAGGCGAGCACCGCCGCCTGCTCGTGGCCATAGATTCGGCGCAGTTGAGCGATGCTCTGGAACCCCAGCACGGCGGCGAGTCCGCGCTTGCGTCCGCGAGTTACCAGGGTCTCGAGCTTCGCCTGACGGCCAAGCACCGGCAGCTCGTCCACCACGATCCAGACCCTTCGGCGATCGCTGGCGGAGTTGAGCAGGCGGCCGACAATGAGGTCGAGCCAGAGGTTCGCGAGCGGCAGCGCCGCCGAGCTGGACTCGTCGCGCATCGTCACGAACAACCATCCTTCGGGATGCTCGGCCCATTGGAGCGCGCTCCACGAGGACCGCCCGTCAGACGGCGGCAAGTACAGGAATGGCCGGGTCGCGTTCGCAACCGTCGCGATGATGCCGGCGCCCTGCTCGTGTGCTCCGGGGTCGATCAGGCTGTATGCCGGCGTGCCGGAGAGCGCCTGCTTCAACTGGTCGCGAGTGAGTTCGAGCAGCTTCGGGATGCTCTGCGGCTCGCGCGGGGTGGCGACTTGAAGCAGGCTTTCGAGCAACGTCCGGCTGGATTGCCGGAAGAAGTGGTCCGACCCACTCTCGTACCCTCGCGGCGGTTCGGGAATCAGAGATGCCGCGAGGGTCGCCGCGTCCGCCTGGTAGTAGCGCTCGCTCAACTCCAGCCACGGCGACCAGTACGGACAGCGCTCATCTACCGGGTTCAGGATCAGGTCTCCGCGCACGGGCCGATAAAATTCCGAGAGGTATTCGCACTCGGGATCGACCACGATGGCGAGTTCGCCGCGAGCCTGGATCTGGCGGAGCATCGAGCGGATCGCCATCGACTTCCCCGCTCCGGTCGCGCCGGTGATGAGGAAATGCTCGCACTCGATCGAGCGCGGAATGCGCACTCGGGCAAGTTCGACTCCCGCCCGGTCGCTCCGCAATTCGCCGCGGTGAAGTTCGCGTGAGAGCTGGCGGGGACGGATCAGACTGAGGCCTCGCAGGTGCTTCCCCTCGGGACGATCTTCGGGGTCGTGAAGGAGCAGGTAGCCGAGCGCGGCGAGAGTCAGGCTGGCCGGCACCGCGGCCCAAACGCTGTAAGACGCGAACCATTCGCCGAAGGAGCGCCCTGAGTAGAAGCGCCAGTTGAGGTACGCGTACATGCTTCCGATCGTGCAACGATGGCCGTGGTATGGCAGCGACAGGAAATATAGTGGTACCTTCTGGGTGAACAGCCACGCGAGGAACCAGCGGCCGAAGTATTGATGCGCGCCCGCCACCAGTCGGCCGGTCCAATACCAGACGAAGAAAAGATCGGAAGCTACCCAGATGAAAATCCAAAACAACTGGATTCGAAGATAGAGGCGCAGCAATATAGCGGCTGAACCGCAACTCAATTCGTATCTGATGGCAGTTCGCGACAAATTCATATCGTTGTTCTCCTGAGCCGCTGCATGTAGCGCTCGGCTTCCTGTTGGGCGGTCTGGCGGATCTGATCTGTGACCTCGGAGCCGACCTGATGATCGAGCAGGTGCTGGAGCGTGAGCCGGGTGCGGGTGAGATCGAAGAGAACCTGGTGGAGGCTTGTGTGCTGGTTCGATTCGTCGATCGGCCCGCCGGGGTGAGGGCGGCCATCTCCACCGAAGCGCTCGGCGAGCACAGCGCGGATCAGTTTGCGCGGCGCAATTCCCCGGTCTCGCGCCGTCTTCTCGATCCGTTCCAACAACTCCGGCGCCAGACGGACGGTATATGGAATTTCCGGCATCGGACTGCTCTTCATTTGTTCAAGGCGTACACGCTGTACACTCCAATGAATCCGCAGATTTAGGCTGACGTGCTTCGCACGAGTCGGCGCGCCGTACACGCCCGCGTGTACGAAGAAGCGCGCCAGTCCACGCCACTTTCCGATGGGCCGTGTACGTTTCGGTACACATCGTTCATCCAAAGGGATGAGTGGCGTGTCAGTTGTAAACACGTGCGAAGCACGTCAGCCGGTACCTCGCTTAGACAACTCACGGTTGCACCTTCGCGCCGCCGTTGGATGAAGCCGGATTTACGACGCGGGGCGGTTGGCTGTCAGCGGAGCGCGACCACGATTGGAACTCACGGTCAGCATCGAGAAAGGCGCGGAGGATCTCGGCGATGAGCGAGCGAGTGTCCACCGACTCGCCGTGAACGTGCTCGTAATAGTGTGCGTAACGTTCGAGGGTTGCATTCAGGTCGCCAGCGAGCATGACGCGCACCTGAACGGAGCGCAGTGGCTTGGTGATGCGTGCGAGTTTCATGTGAACCTCCAATACTGAGAAGTTTGAGTTGCTTGGAAATCGGGTCAGGGGAAGACGTAATTCAGTAGGTGGACGACGACGAGCGCGATGCAGCCGCCGATTCCGGATCCGACTAGGCGCCCGACCTGCTTGTCATGCCCGCCGGTCGCGTAGAGAACCACGGCGCCAGCAAACGCGAAGCCGATCGCCGCCGGAGCCGCGGTGTTGACCAGCATGTCCTGCAAGGCAAGGAGCGTCTGATCCCATGGCAATTCGCCGCCGCTCTGAGCGGCGAAACAATCGCTGACTGGCAGTAACAGGACGATCGTCAAGCCAGCGGCCATGAGGCTGATGGCTGTCGGTTGAGCTGCTCGCTTCATCGCAATCTCCTGCCTTCCAACTCTCTGCTTGAGCACAGAGAGTGGCCGGCGGTTCAATAGAATTATAATTATGGAATTTCATAATTTATGTCAAGGGGCCTCATTTTGGGCCTGCTCGCTGTCAGTCGCGAGCGGCCCTGTTGATTGCTAACCGGAGATGTTTAGCGCTATCTGAGATCAGCTTGTCCGACGTGCTGCTCAGCCCTCAAATTTCGCAGGCTGCTCGTCTCTTGATGGCAGGGGATTTGTTCAGGGTGTTGCGGGTCCGACCTGCGCCCTCTCGATAAGGGAGCGCTGAAAAGAGATTTGCGGTGCCGGAGCTCAAGTCCGTCTTTGAAGACTGTCTATTTGTCGCTCGATCCGGGCAGAATTCGATGAAGCTGTTGGCTTGAGGTGGTATGCTCGTCTTACGGCCAAGCGTGGAACATGACGACGCCGTACTCGTGCGTTGGCGTCGTCCGCAGGCGATTGTTGCGATGCGCCGCTCCCGGAAGCCCGCGTGCAATCTTCACTAAGGGCTTTTTGCCGCGCCCGAATCGAGATGAGGCCGAAGACCTCGTAGGTTTGTCGGAAAGGTACATGCGAGGTCGAGGTCGGCCACGTCACGCTCGATAGTACCGTCTGTCAATAATCATCCGAAAGTCACCCACATTTATCATTTGAAACTCCCCCATCGGGTTTAGTTCTGTTGGGGGAGCGCGGGGACATCGCTCCTCTTCTCGACCCGCCGCAGAGCTTCGCGCGCAAATAAGGCCATGAAACAGGCCACCTCCTTGGGCGCTGCCAGCGATGCGGCGTGAAGCCCACCGTTGATTTGCGCTTTGGGCAGTCGCGAGTCTAGGCTTTCTCCCTATTGGAGCCAAAGGGGTTTTATTTGCACGCGGAAGACGGAAAGTCGCTTGAGACGGGCAAGGTCGCCCAGGCGCTCTCGGCGACTTGCTATCGCGTCACTTTCACCGCAACCCAGCGGTTGGACCTTCCCGCGTATCTCGGCTCGACGTTGCGCGGCGCATTCGGACGCGCGTTTCGCGCCCTGGCGTGTCCGTCGCGGATAGGGGAACCCTGCCCGATTCCGTCCCAGTGTCCCTATCATCTGATTTTCGAATCGTCGCCGCCGCCGGACTCCGAGGCGCTACGCACGCACGAGGAAATTCCACGGCCATTCGTGATCGCTCCTGAATGGAGGCTCGCGCCGCAGGGCCGCGATGCGCGACTGGTCTACGAACCCGGACAGGAACTGTCCTTCGGGCTGGTATTGATGGGACGCGCACAGGAATTCTTCCCACACTTCGTGGTCGCTCTGCGTGAGATGGACCGCATCGGCCGCGGACGGCGGGCGATCGAGCTTGCGCGCATCGAAGCCGTCGACGCCTCAGGTGCGTCGTCGCGCGTGGTCTATGACGCCGGTGACAACGTCGTGCGTGGAATAGGCTCGCCGCTAACCTTGGAGGACTGCGCACGCGAGCCAATCCCGCGCGGTCCCGCGACTATCGAGTTCATCACGCAAACGCGGCTCAAGCACGAAGGATCGTGGGCGCGGGCGCCTGAGTTTCATATACTGTTCCGCCGCCTTCTGGGCCGGCTCTCGTCGATGGCGCGTTTTCATTGCGGCAGTCCCCTCGAAATAGATTTCAAAGGCATGATCGAGCTGGCGCGCGAGGTCCGCCTCGTCCGCAATGACACACGATGGGTCAGTTGGTCACGCTATTCGAGCCGCCAAGACAAGAAGATGTCGTGGGACGGTCTGGTCGGCACTGCGACCTACGAGGGCGACCTCGCCCCGTTTTGGCCCTATCTGAAGTTCGGCGAGTACATCCATATTGGCCATGGCGCCACCTTTGGGTTGGGGAAAATCCGCGCCGGTGCGGACGCGGCGCGACGCCCACCATTTCGGGTTGACAGTCCTTGAAGTATGGCCCTACATTTCAGTTATGGCCCGAACTTCAATCAAATCGACCTACGCGCTGGACGTGGAGACGATCCGTAAGCTGGAACGGGTGGCCGCCCGATGGCGGGTGTCGAAATCCGAGGTGCTGCGGCGTGCAATCGAGGTGGTGGCCCGCGATCAGGCGGTGGACGCGCCATCGCCATTGGAAGCGCTGGAGCAATTGCAGAAGAGCCTTGAGTTGACGGCGCCGCAGGCCGCGAAGTGGTCGCGCGCGGTCCGGCAGGAGAGAGCGCAGAGCTCGGCGCGGCGCGAATGGCGGAAACGATAATTCACCTCGATACCAGTTTTCTGATCCGGGCGTTGAGCGCGAACTCGGCGCAGGACAAGCAGTTGCGCGAATGGATCGCGGAGGGGGTCAAGCTCGGAATGAGCGCCATCGGATGGAGCGAGTTTCTGTGCGGCCCGTTGGACTCGGGGCAACTTGCGCTGGCGGCGGCGATTGTCGGAGAGCCGGAGCCTTTTGTTTTGGAAGACTCGTCGCGGGCGGCGGAACTGTTCAACCGCGCGGGACGTCGCCGCGGCTCGCTGGTCGACTGCATGATCGCCGCGACTGCGATCCGAACGGGTGCCCGCCTCGCCACCGCGAATCGCGCGGACTTCAAGCGGTTTGCGGGCTTGCGCCTGGAATAGCGCGTCCACATCGGCCAAGGAGCCACGTTCGGGTTGGGGAAGTATCGGATCCGGGGCGGTTGACAAAAAATTTGGCGCAGCTTATCCTTCACCCGTGAAGTGGTTTTACCTATTTAGGGTTCAACAGGAAAAAAGCCCCAAGCATATTAAAATGCTTGGGGCTTCAATTGCGGGGGAGTGTCTGAGCGGCTTAAAGTGCCCGACTTAAAATCGGGTGGCGCCTGCTGTCACAGGTTCCCATGGGTTCGAATCCCATCTCCCCCGCCACAAGACGAGTAGCAACAAGAGGGACCGCTAAGCAAGCCTGCACAACCGCACACCCCGATCAGGAGGGGACTGAAAAGTGAAATGGTTGTACAGCAACGATGAAGCTGCTGCCCCGATGAGGAGGGGACTTAGGCAGGTGTACGCAAGTGATTAGTTTTGTGGAGAGCGACTACCGACGCCATTTCGAGCGGCTCACTAAGCTCCAACCGTTCGACTACCAGATTGACGTAGCGCGGCTTCTGTTCGCCGGCCGCAACGTCATCCTGCGCGCTCCGACCGGCGCGGGCAAAACCTGGGCAGTGCTCGCGCCATTCTTTTGCGATCAGTGGAGCGCGCAGCCCTCGCGTCTCATCTATGCACTCCCACTACGCACGTTGGCCAATGGCATCTATCGCGAGGCGCGCGAGGCGGCCGCCAAAGCCGGCCTGCCGCTAGAACCCATCGTCGAGCGCGGCCGGGAAATCGTTCATCCATTCGTCACGCTTCAGACCGGAGAGCAGCCCGACGACGAATTCTTCGATCGCGGCCGCATTATCGTTACCACCTACGATCAGATCCTGAGCGGATTGCTGTGTGGCCCGTATGGCCTCTCTGATCGTCTTCACAATGTCAACGCCGCGGCAATCGCGGGGGCGTTGGTAGTCTTCGACGAGTTCCACCTGATGCCGCCGGAAAAGGCATTCCTGACTGGGGTCGCGACGCTGAGGCTATTCGAAGGTCTATGCCAGTCCGTCTGGATGACGGCCACCGCAACCGCGCCGCTGGAACAGATGCTGCGCTCGGTGCTCGATGCGGTCCCGGTGCCGGACGGTGAAGACGCGATGCGACAAATGATTGATTCGCTGCCGAGCGTCACATCGGTTCGCCGCACGCTGGTCACCGAGCCTCAACCGCTGAGCGCCGAAGCGGTCGTGCGGAATCATCGGCGGCGCTCAATTGCAATCGTCAACACTGTCGGGCGAGCCCAGGACTTATTTCTGGAACTTCAGAAACTCTTGACCGAACGTTCTGATGTTAAGCCGATCCTGCTTCACTCCCGATTCTTCAAACAGGACCGAACTCGGCTGGAAGCGCGGTTACAAAAACTGTTCGGGAAGCAGAGCAGTGAGAATGCAATCCTTGTTGCCACGCAGGTAATCGAGGCCGGAATAGATATTTCCTGCGAACATTTGCATACCGAACTCTGTCCGATGGATTCATTGGCGCAGCGGGCGGGCCGGTGCGCACGCTTCGAAAACGAAACTGGCACGGTTCACGTTTATCAACTGCCGGACGCGCCGCGAGCATGGCTCCCATATGGAGAACCCGGCGGCGAGGACGATGCGCTCACGGCAACTCGGAAACTCCTTTCAGAAAAACCCGAGCACAAACTCGATCCGCCGCTGGTTGCTGATTGGGTACAACAGGTGCACGGCCTCGACGACGAACGCGCTACTCGGGAAGGATACCGGCCCCGGACCAGGAAGGTCATCGATGCAATCTATGAGAATACAATTCAGCGCAATCCCGCCGGAATCGCGCATCTGATCCGCGGCAACGACAGCGAATCCATCCGCATCGTCATCGCGGACAAGAGCCCGGAATCGCCGGGAAAAATGGAATCCATTTCGCTGTCGCGCTGGTCCGTAGCGCCACATCTGAAAGATGGCAACTCAATTGGCTGGTATTGGAGCGGCGACCAGATGCAGCCGTGGCAATCGCTCGACAAACGCGAACAGCTTGGTGCGACGTACGCCGTCTGTTTGCGTCCAGAGTTTGCGGGGTACAACCATGATACCGGCCTGCGCCTTGGACAGCCCGGCGCAGTGCAAAGCCCGCCGCGAATCGAGCCAAAGCGCCCCGGCTGGTCCTACAAAGAGGAGGCGTGGACAAACCATGCGCGGATGGTCGCGGCCGAAGCTGAATCACGGCTCAATCGCGACGGTTGCGCAAATGGCCTTCTGGGTTCTGGATTTCAAAGCCGCTTCGAGTTGAACGCCGATCAGATGCGGACGGCCGCTCGCGCCTGCGGACTACTGCATGATCTCGGCAAGCTCCAAACCCGATGGCAGCAATGGGCGGAAGAATACCAGGAATCAAAGAATTCTTCATATCTGATGGTCGCACCCCTGGCGCACACTGATTTCGATTACGACAGCGCGGAGGATCGCGTCCGCGCGGGCTCGGTCAAAATTTCCCGCCCTCCGCATGCGGCCGCCAGTGCCTACTATTCGCTCTCGATTCTCGACCGTGCGCTGAGCGGCATTACCCCGGATAGCAAAAGTGAGGTCGTGTCGGCGTCTCTGGCGGCGATTCTGGCCCACCATGGAGCGTTCGTTCCCAAGCGTCCCGGATTGGATATTGGCGTCTTACCCCTGACTTCCGGATGGGAAAAATGTCTGGACAGTTTCGACGGCTACGCGCCCGATCTTCCCGTTTTCTCGCAGCTCGCGAAATGGCCCGACAAAAAAGGGCTTCTGACCGATTGCCTGAAGCTCACCACCAGCCGCGACTCGCTCGAACAATGGTGGCCGCTGGTCGCCTATCTCATGCGCACCCTGCGGCTCGCCGATCAAGGCGCTACCTCGGAGTGGTCATGTCATGAATGAAGAGCCATCAACTTTCCTTCTGTCTCGCGCCACCGGAACGCATGGCGATGTTTTCGCGGCCGTTGGACTCGCTGATCTGTTATCCGACGCGAACGACGCTCCGGTACGGATTCGCGAAACCAGTTCAAGTTTCGTGGTGACCGCGAATGTACTCGATAGCATCCCGCAGACGCCTGGGTATCCTTTTCTGAAAACCAACGAGAAGGTACAGGTGCCCAAAGATGTGACTGATTTCGTAGATTACAAGGCGGAAAAGGCCAAGGCCGATCGGCGCAAGAAGTTGACGCAGGGGAAGTCGAAGAAATCGCTCGGCCCCGAGCTTGAAGAACTGCTCAAGCAGGAAACACCGCTACTCAACTGGCGTTTACTGCAGGTGTTGAACACGCTTCAGGGTGACGAAACCAGCAACCGAATTCACGCCCTGATTCAAAGCATGACGCCATCCGACTTTTCACAACAGGTGAAGGCAGGCCTTGATGCGCTCCGGTCCTTTGAGCCGTCAGGCCTCGATTGGCCTGCCAGTTCCGTTCAACTCTTCTCACCCAACGCGGCGAAGGGCTATTCGCGACTGAAGCCGGACAGCACCGAACGCAACGATAAGACCAAGGAGCAGTGGACTGACCCGTTTGTCGAGTGGCTGCGGTATCGCGGCTATTTCGCTGTAGCCTGTCCCTTTTTTGACGGACCTAAGGCTGAGAACGTCAGGCTGCTCTGCCCTGTCCCGGCGGATATCTCGGTCGGAGCTCTGAAAGAGATCTGCGGAGCTTTGCGTCAGGCGGGAGTCTTCGGCGGCCCGCCCAAACTCGACAGTCTCGCGACGCTTAAGCTGGCGGAACTACTCATTACGCGATCGCAAGAGTATGCCGGCGCTAATCCCATCGCCGGTCTTTTCCTGCTTGGAAAACGTCCCAGTGAAGTGATTTCCGGCATCTCTGTGACGCAGTACCAGTCTCTCGGCAACGCGAAGGCGGTTTCCTCCATCGCAACGCTCGCATTGCCGGGATGGCTGGCGATTAACAGTCGCGATGACGCGTTGGCTTTTCTTTCCATCCTCGAGGAGCATCAGCGCGTCGTCCGCTCGTTGGAAGACAATCATTCGGACGAGATTGGCCTGTTGATCCAATATCGCCGATTTCTTGAACTGCGTGGCGAAGGCTCGATCCGCGCGCTGATTGATTTAATGGCCAGATACGGCGCACTTGTGCTCAGGGCGCGCGAACAGGGACGAAGAGTTGCACAGTTCTCGACGCAAAACTTTGGGAGGTTGCTTATGCAGAATGCTCAACGACTAGGCGACGTATTGAACGATACGGGCTTTCAGGCCGTTGCGGCCGCGATTCGCAGCGCGACGGTCAGCGCTCAAGCTCAGAAAGCCATGAACCGGCCGGACTACCGGGAGATTCGATACGATCTTCTTCCGGAGTTGCGCCGTAAGAGCAGTTTGCCGGGAAACCCGCCACTGGTTCAGGCCATCTCGGAATTCATTTCCAAATACAATTCCGAAAACGCGCGCCGGCGTGAACTGAACAAGTCTGCGCCCCGGAACGTCACGACCGAAGAATTCTCTTCGCTGGTGACTCTGATAGACACGCATCATGCCGCCACCGTGGGTCCGATGCTGTGCGCGTACGGCTCGTGCCGCGTCTCCCGCGACAGCGATTCTGAAGACAACCACGACTTGAATCAAACCGAAACTGACTAGTCACATTCCAGGAGGGGAAAATGGCGCAATTGAATTCATTATCTATTTCCGCGCGGTTGACGCTCGACTTGCATAATCTCAACAGCGAAGGGACCGAAGGTAATCAGCAACAAACCCGGATGGTGCATATCATTGATCAGGCCGGTCATCGCACGATTGTCAACGCTGTCAGCGGCGACATGTTCAAGCATATTCTGGTCGAGCATCTGATTCCGTTGCTCAAAGATGGCGGTCAGCCTCTCTCGCCCGGAGCCGCGGTGCATGACGCCGACCGTATCAACGCGCAGAATCCGGAATTCGAGAAATTCTGTAAGGAGGACAAGGTTTCCGAATCCGAGATCATGACCAAAATGCTTTCGGATTGCAGTTTGACGGACCTTGCCGGGGCACTGGTGACACGAGGCCGCTCGGTCGGCCGCAAGTCGGTGGTTGAATTCGGCTGGGTGGTCGGACTGCCGGAAGATGAGGACGGCCAGCCGCTAACCGCCACCGAGCAATACTTTCACGTGAAATACGCCCCCGAGGGCCGTGCCGCTGCCACCGGCGACAATACTGTCGCAGGCAAGCAGGCGATCTTTCATCGGCCCGCCTCGTCAGGAATATATGCGTTCATTTGCAACCTCGATCTCTACCGTATCGGTCTGAACGACATCACTCGCAAGTACGTGGTAACTCCGCAGGCTCGCAAGGCACGCGCGACCGCGGTTATCCACGCGCTTGCGGCAACCTTGATTAAACCCGCGGGTGCTCAGCGCAACACGCAAAACCCGCATATCTTGAACTGTGAAGGCGTGATTGCCACTTCAGCTACTTCGTTGCCCGCCCCGACCGTAAGCCCGCTCAGTCACGATTATCGTGAGCAGATGCAAAGCGCGGCCGCGGTTCTGAACGGAATCAAGACCGGCAGCGTGCAGGTGACGCAGTTTCAAAGCCTCGCCGATGGCATCAAAGTGCTCGCCGATCTCGCCAGCGAAGTCGAACTTCCCGAGTGAAAGCCATGCCCACGAAAGCAAACGCCGCTAGCATACCCGGTGAGGAATCGCGCTCAGTTCGCCTCGTTGAGGTGGATCAGGATACCGAGATAGCCGGGGTTCCGGGTCCGGGACGATGGCTGATTGCGGAATTCGAGCCAACCGCGCTGTTTTCGCTCAAGATCAGCCTCGCGACAAGCTCCGTCGGGCGTACTCTCGTAATTCCGACGCCATATGCAATCAAAATGGCGCTGGTCGACGCCGCATTTCGGGCGGGTTTAGCCGACGCTGAATGCGGGCTGCTACTCAGAAATCTGGTCCCTGTCGAGGTAAGGATCGCTCCTACTCATAAAGCGGTGGTGACGCATACCTTCGTCAAGGTGCGCCAGGAATCCCGCGACCCTAATTCCGTGAGTCCATACGGCCCCACTATTGCCTATCGTGAAATCGCTCATCTGCAAGGGGTTCTCAGATGGGCATTTGATTTGGCTGGAGGGGACGATCTGCTTGCCAGACAGTTGATCCAACTCCTGCCACTGATCTCCTACATCGGCAAACGAGGATCGTTCGTGCGGTTCCTTCGTTCCTATCGCGCGCGGCGCCTCGCCTCCGAATTTACCCAACCCATCGTACGGACCGGGGAATGGACTCCGCCAGCCCGCGCCCATATCGTTTCGCTTGATGACTTCGGTCCGGACGCCGACCTCGAGACGCTAAGTTCTTACACGCGGAAGGCTCCACGCCGTAACCGGCATCGGCGATTCATCGAAACCATTGTGCCGGTTGGAGTCGTGAATACCGGGCCTGGCTTTACTCTCTATGGCACTGAGTAAAGCCGCCTAGCCGCGCTTCGCGCGGGGGGGGGGAACGTAAATGGACAGCGTGATTGTCTCCGACTACGGCGTGAGGCCAGCCGAACGGCGAGCATCACCTCGTCGGATCCTCGGCTACTCCCTGGGCCCAGGGTTTGCCACCCAGGACGGCGTCGAAGGTCGCCAGCTTCAGGCGATGGCGTCTTGCCAGATGGACCAGATGCGCATCCGTAACATCCTTGCCGCTGGTAACCGAGGGCAACGATCCGGCGCGAGTACCGTCGCGGATGAACCGATGTGCGCGCATCCGCACAATCGCTTCGAGCGCCGCAATCGCATCCTCGAAGCGCGCACCAAAGGCCGGACTAAGGCTGACTCTGAGAAAGCCCATTTCGCTGACCGAGCTGGTCGCAAACGACTTCGCGCGGCTGAGCCATCGACTCGCTCTCACATGGTCGGCGTGAGACTGCCATCCGCACGCAACCAGGAAGTTCACATCGAGCAGATGACTCACGCAAGCTCGTCGCGCAGCAGGTTGACGATCTCGGTCGTCATCGCTGGAGCTCCCGGCGCGGAAACCAGAACCGGACGCCCGAACTTTCCGCGCATCAGCCTCACACCGCGCGGAACTATGCGCTCCAGGATCAGTCGGCGCCCCTCAAGCGTCACCTCGACCTGGTCGCCGGGCCGCAGGTTCAGGGCTTTTCGCAATCGAGTCGGAATGACGAGTTGCCCCTTGGTCGAAAGAGTTGACGAACTCATAATTCTCGTCTTACACGTCTTACCATGAAAAGAAAAGAGGATTCCGCGGCGGCTCGATTGCGTCGTTCAACTGGCCGACTTCGTCAATCGCGAGGGGAAGATATATGGACAGCGTGATTGTCTCCGACTACGGCGTGATGCTCGCCAAAAAGGGCGATCGCCTCGTCGTGCGCGGACCCAAACCCAGACTCGAAGTGATCGAAGGCGGTCCGCAACTCTTTCTTCCCTTTGGCGCCGATAATCGCCGCCCCACTCTGACCGTCGTCACTTCCGACGGCGAAAAGCATCCGCCGGAACCGCTTCGGCATCTGGGCGCCAATGGCGCCGCGCCCCGGCCGCCAAAGTCATCCGCCGATCAGATCGAGCTCCCGCTGTTCCGCGTCGGCCATATCGTGGTCGCCTCCAACGGAGTCTCAATCTCGACCGACTTGATCGAGGCCTGTTGCGAGCGCGGAATCCGTCTCTCCTTTCTCACCCGCGGCGGCAAACCTTTCGCGATGCTCTCCTCGCCGATGCTGACCGCCACGGTGATCACGCGCCGCGAGCAACTCGCCGCTTACAACGATGAACGCGGCGTCGAATTCGCCAGGGCGATCGTGCGCGGCAAGCTCGGTAATCAGGCCGCCCTGCTGCGCTACTTCGGCAAGTACCTCAAGACCGCCGATCCCGAGACCTTCGCCAAGCTTTCCGAGATAGCTATTCGGCTGCTTAAAGGGCGTAGCAACGCCGCCCAGGTCTCTGCCTCCAATATCGACGAGGCGCGCGAGGCGCTGCTCGCGATCGAAGGCTCTTCGGGCCGGAATTACTGGAGCGGCGTCCGCCTCCTGCTGCCGAGGGAAATCGAGTTCGACCTAAGAGAGCATCGCGGCGCCACGGACCCGGTCAACTCCGCGCTCAACTATGGCTACGGCATGCTCTATACGCAGGTGTGGGGCGCAATCATGAACGCGGGATTGGAACCGTTCGCCGGCTTTCTGCACGTCGACCGCCCCGGCAAGCCTTCGCTGGTGCTCGATATGGTCGAGGAGTTTCGCCAGCCGGTGGTGGATCGGGCGGTGATCGCCGCGATCGGCAAAGGCACGGCGATCGAGACCCAGGGCGGAATGCTTACCGACGCGAGCCGGCGGACCATCGCGCAGCTCGTGCTGGAGCGCCTGGAAAGCGAGGTCAACTTCCGCGGCCGGCGTCACCTGCTCAAGTCCGTAGTGCAGATCCAGGCGCGCAATCTCGCCTCCGCCCTGCGTGATGACGCCAGCGGAGCGCGGGCCGCCGCGCGAAGCGAGCAGGCGAGTCCGCGATCTGCGTCAAGAATTCCGGCATTTCGCTACAAGGCCTTTTCCTTCAAGTGGTGACCTGCTCAGGACGGCGCTCTCATGCGAGGACAGGAACTCTTAACCGTGGTCATCTACGATATCACCAGCGATCGCATCCGGCTTAAGATCGCGGAGGTGTGCAAGGATTACGGACTCGACCATGTTCAATACAGTGTGTTCAGCGGTCCGCTCGACGCGACCAGGCGCAACGAGATGTTTTCCCGCCTCGGCGATACGCTCGGCCGGCACGAGGGCAAGTTGATCATGCTGCAAATGTGCGAAAAGGACGCGGCCGCCAAACGCGAAATCGTGCAGCTCGCGCATCCCCAAAATGCTTGAGACCCCCGCTCATAGCGAACCGTCGCTTGCCCTTACTGCGACCGACCTCAAACAGTGGGCGTACTGCAAGCGGATCGTATACTACCGGCACGTCATGCCGGTGGAATTCAGCCGCACTTACAAGATGCAGCGCGGCAGGAATGTCGAGGCTGCGGTCGAGGCGATGGAGAAGCGGCGCGGCTTTCGCCGTTACGGTCTCGAAGGCGGCGAGCGGCGCTTCGGCGCGTGGGTCACCTCGAAGCGTCTGGGTCTCGCGGGGAAGCTCGATTTGCTGATCGTCACCGACGGCGCGTGCTATCCGGTGGATTTCAAGGACACCGAGGGTGGCGTCCGGCGCAACCATCGGATCCAACTGACGGCATACGCGCTGATGATTGAAGAGAGCCTGGGGCGGTCGGCGCCAGCCGCCTTCGTGTACCTCGTGCCGTCCAAGGAATTGATACGGATCGAGATCGGCGATGATTTACGCAAGGAGGTGATCGGGGCGATCGACGAGATTAGAAGCTTCGTGCGCGACGAAAGGATACCGGAACCCACATCGGCGCGCGCCCGCTGCGTCGGTTGCGAGTTTCAGAACTACTGCGACGACATATGGTAAGGAATTTCGCAAATGAGGGGCAACTTGAAGGCATCGAGGCTGTTGCGAAAGAATGGCATCTTCGATGCGGCAAAAGTCTTTGATTTTACTACACAAATAGGGCGGTTGAACCGGATTCCCCGATGAGGAGGGGACTGAAACGCCTCGGGAAAGGCCACCGTCAACACGCTCGCAGATACGTTGAACCGGATTCCCCGATGAGGAGGGGACTGAAACCGGTGTTTTTGCCGAAGGACTCTAATTGACGTGTGAAGTTGAACCGGATTCCCCGATGAGGAGGGGACTGAAACTCGATATGACGGATGGCGAATGGCTGACCGCCGCGAGTTGAACCGGATTCCCCGATGAGGAGGGGACTGAAACGTACTTAACTTGGCGCTTGGTAGCGCGAGCGCCCGATTTGTTGAACCGGATTCCCCGATGAGGAGGGGACTGAAACGCCTGGACTTCGCGCACCTGCTCATCGTGCGGATCACGTTGAACCGGATTCCCCGATGAGGAGGGGACTGAAACATCGATGAGGAATTCCCCGACGGATCGCAAGCCGAGTTGAACCGGATTCCCCGATGAGGAGGGGACTGAAACGGTGGGCTCGCCTCATGGCCGTCCGCAAACGCTGGGTTGAACCGGATTCCCCGATGAGGAGGGGACTGAAACTCGAACTCGCCTCCATTTGGGGTAGTCAGTGACTACTCAGTGTTGAACCGGATTCCCCGATGAGGAGGGGACTGAAACGTCATGCCCGCGAAGCTCCGGCTTGCGCATCTTCAGCGAGTTGAACCGGATTCCCCGATGAGGAGGGGACTGAAACATCCTACGCATCGGACGTGATGCTTTGCGTTTGTGCGCGGTTGAACCGGATTCCCCGATGAGGAGGGGACTGAAACCTTGTTCCAGTCGGTGCCAAGGATATCGGTCGATCCCGAGGTTGTTGAACCGGATTCCCCGATGAGGAGGGGACTGAAACACGACGCCGCCGACCATCTTCGGGGTCGCGGTCGCGGTGTTGAACCGGATTCCCCGATGAGGAGGGGACTGAAACAGAGATCCTCGTCACTCCCAAGAGCGAGAAGTCCAAGCGGTTGAACCGGATTCCCCGATGAGGAGGGGACTGAAACAAGTACGCGATCGTCTCTACGAACGCAACATCCGTGTTGAACCGGATTCCCCGATGAGGAGGGGACTGAAACATTCTTCGGCTTGACCGGATCTATCGACTCGCCGCTGTTGAACCGGATTCCCCGATGAGGAGGGGACTGAAACATACACTGCAAGCTACATGATGATTACTCAGCCTATAAGGTTGAACCGGATTCCCCGATGAGGAGGGGACTGAAACTTGGTGGCAGTCTATCTGACAATAGAGCACAGGCCAGTGTTGAACCGGATTCCCCGATGAGGAGGGGACTGAAACTGAATAAGCGCATTTAATGACTTGTATGAGTTTGTTCTAGTTGAACCGGATTCCCCGATGAGGAGGGGACTGAAACTTGGTCGAGCCGCGCCCGATGCCGCATCACGCGGCCTTGTTGAACCGGATTCCCCGATGAGGAGGGGACTGAAACGCGGGTCATCCGAAGCCGCCTGCACCGAATAATCGAGTTGAACCGGATTCCCCGATGAGGAGGGGA